>Ga0209006_10000183_pt1 | contig 65589 bp, 61 predicted proteins | sample JacPin_JW_Ref_O2_FD_188567 | JGI IMG/M metagenome (GOLD analysis project Ga0209006, IMG submission 188567) | Forest soil microbial communities from Algoma, Ontario, Canada - Jack Pine, Ontario site 1_JW_Ref_O2 (SPAdes) (version 2) | ecosystem: Environmental > Terrestrial > Soil > Boreal... | reverse complement strand
GTAGTCTCAACCACGCTCCACCTATCAGCCGCTCTGGCTTAGAACAGGACAACCTGTTGAGACTCCACAGTTAGCCCACGCCGGAAGGCCTGGGAAAAACGAAGAAGCACTCCCGAGCGCCGTAGGTGCGACACAAGCCCCGGCCGCGCTGACGGTCGTGGTTCCCGCAATCCGTTGCCGCGGTCTTCCCATCGCCTTGCCTGCATCTATACGCCTTAATCCCTGTTCCACTGCGTTCATCAGTGATGCCTTTGCCCTCCGCACTGTGCTAGCATCCTCACTACACCTTTCTCGATGGATTTTTCACTCAGCAGCGACCAAATTCTCATCCGCGACACCGTCCGCCAATTCATGGAGACGGAAATGCGCCCCATCCTCCGTGAATACGAACGCGCCGAGAAATTTCCCGCCGAGCAACTCAAAAAGCTAGGTGAACTAGGCTGCTGCGGCATGTTAATCCCCGAAGAATGGGGCGGCGCCGGCACAGACACCGTCAGCTACGCCCTAATGCTCGAAGAAGTCGCCCGCGTCGACGCCGCCACCGCCGTAGCCCTAAGCGTCACCAACTCGGTCGTCGCCGTCCCGCTCTGGAAATCCGGCAGCGACCAGCAAAAGAAAAAATATCTCTCCCGCCTCTCCCGCGGCGAAATCCTCGGTGCCTTCTGCCTCACCGAACCGCAAGCCGGTTCCGACGCCGCCGGAATCCAAACCCGCGCCGTCCGCGATGGCAATCACTACATCCTGAACGGCACCAAAGCCTGGGTCACCAACGGCGGAGTCTCCGGCCTCTATATCATCTTCGCCAAAACCGATCCCGCCGCAGGCAGCCGCGGCGTCACCGCCTTTCTCGTCGAGCCGGATTTTCCCGGCTTCCGCATCAGCCGCTACGAAGATAAAATGGGATTGCGCCTCTCTCGCTCCGCGGAAATTTCGCTGCAGGATTGCCGCGTACCCGCGGAAAATCGCCTGGGCGAAGAAGGCCAGGGCCTCAGAATCGCGCTGGAATCGCTCGACGGCGGCCGCATCGGCATCGCCGCGCAATCCGTAGGGGTTGGCCAAGGCGCACTCGAAGCCGCAGCGCGCTACGCCAAGCAAAGAAAAACTTTCGGCCATCCGATCGCCGAATATCAAGCCATCCAGTGGATGCTGGCGGACATAAAAACAGAAGTCTCCGCCGCCCGCGCCCTAACGCACTACGCAGCGTGGCAACGTGATAAAGAATTGCGCGAGAAAGCTTCGCAAGGCAGGGAAGTGGGCGCTACACAAACAATCCAGGCCGAAGGCCGCGATGCCACAAGCCGCCCTCGCGGCTCGCAAGCCTCGCGCGCGAAACTCTACGCCAGCGAAATGGCCAATCGCGTAGCCTACAAAGCGGTCCAAATCCACGGCAGCAGCGGCTATTCGCGCGAAACCGACGTAGAGCGCTACTATCGCGACGCCCGCGTGCTAACAATTTACGAAGGCACCAGCGAAATGCAGCGCCTAGTGATCGCCCGCGACCTGCTGCGCGACTCACCAAGGCGATAGCGTACGGGCCGTAGGGGCGGGTTTCAGACCCGCCCGCGGTTGACGTTGCTGTTGATTTTGACGTTGACTTTGAATTGGTAGCGGCCGGTCCCGCAACGCGGGACCGGGCAGCCTTTGCCGTTGGTTTTGACGTGGCTTGTGTAGCGGCCGTCGCGCGAAGCGGGACGGGCCCCGCTGACTAGGTGGTATCTTCGTCGCGCAGAATTCGGAGGAGCTTCTACCGATGAACGAACAAGTCATCCCCATCCTGCACGTCGCCGATGCCGCGAACGCCGCGGCGTGGTACCAACGCCTCGGCTTCCAAAAAGAATGGGAACACCGCTTCGAGCCGCACCTCCCCGCCTTCGTTTCCATCGCCAGAGGCGCGGTGCGCATGTTTCTTTCCGAACACAAAGGAGACGCGCGTCCGGACACCCTTGTCTATCTGTGGGTCCAGGACGTCTTTCCGATCGCCAATGATTTTCAAGTGAAAGTCGGCGAGAAGCCCTGGGCGCACGAAATCGAGCTGCGTGACCCGGACGGCAACCGCCTGCGCATCGGAACCGCGAAAGCATGACGAAACCGAAACGAGTCCTCAGCGGCATGCGCCCCACCGGCCGCCTCCACCTCGGCCATTTTTTCGGCGCCCTGTCGAATTGGCTCAAGCTCCAAAAAGAATACGACTGCTACTTCTTCGTAGCCGACTGGCACGCCCTTACCACGCATTACGAAGACACAAGCTCCATCGCCGAAAACACCCTGCAAGTAGCCATGGACTGGCTAGCCGTCGGCCTCGATCCAGAAAAATCCACGCTCTTCGTCCAATCCCAAGTCCTAGAACACGCCGAGCTCCATGTCCTCCTCTCCATGATCACTCCGCTAAGCTGGCTAGAGCGCGTCCCCACCTACAAAGAACAAATCGAAAACCTGAAAGGCCGCGACCTAGGCACCTACGGCTTCCTGGGCTACCCCCTCCTCCAATCCGCCGACATCGTAATGTACGGCGAACCAAAAAAAGAATTGCTAGTGCCGGTAGGTGAAGATCAAGCCCCGCACGTTGAACTAACTCGCGAGGTTGTGCGCAGGTTTAACGTCCATTTCGGGCTGCATATCAGTCCCAAAATATTCGAACCGACATACAGCCACGCGTTCACTGCGCTTTATGACGAACTCAAATTGAAAGAACAGCCGCTGATGTTTTCTGACGAGTTTCGAAGACTTTTCGAAGCGAGTCTCGCTAAACGAATCGCTGAAGTTGGATATGAGAATTTCGTTGATCGAGCCCAGTATGGCCCGACGACGCGTCAACTCGTGACAACGAAACATATTCTCCGTGAGCCAGCCTACGTCGCCACCGAAACCCCCCGCCTCCCCGGCCTCGACGGCCGCCGCATGGCCAAATCCTACAACAACGCCATCTGGCTAACCGATCCCCCCGACGAAATCCGAACCAAAACCCGCAACATGCTTACCGACCCGCAGCGCGTTCGTCGCACCGACCCCGGCCGCCCGGAAATCTGCCCGGTCTTCGCCTATCACAGGTTGTTTTCGTCGCCCGACACGGTCGCCCGCATTGACCGCGACTGCCGCTCCGCCGCCATCGGCTGCGTCGACTGCAAAAAAGAAATGGCCGAAAACCTGGTGAAGTGGATCGAGCCTATCCAGGCAAATCGCAGAAAATATGAAGCCAATCCGGCCGAAGTTTGGCGTATCCTCGACACCGGCTCCAAGCAAGCCCAGAAGGTCGCGCGCAAAACCATGAAGCGCGTCCGCAACGCGATCTTCCAATGGGACGAAGCGCGCCAGTCCTCCAGTCCGGCGCGTGCAGGAAAGGTGGCAACAGGCGAATAATGGCATCACCCTATCGCATCAATCTACCATCGTACGAAGGCCCGCTCGATCTCCTGCTTGATCTAATCCGCAAGCAGGAGATGGACATCCACAATATCCCCATCGCCAAAATCACCGAACAATATCTCGACTACCTCCACCAGCTCGAAAAACTAGACATCGACGTCTCCGCCGACTTCATCTACATGGCCGCGACGCTGATCCACATCAAATCGAAAATGCTGCTGCCTGTTGACCCGCTGCTGGCCGCCGAAGAACAAGACCCCCGCGACGAACTAGTCCACCGCCTGCTCGAACACGAGAAATTCAAGAACGCCGCGCAGCTCCTCTACCAGAAACAACAAGTCGAAGCGAACGTCTGGTCCCATCCCGATAAATCCCTCTACGGCGGCGACGAAGTGCAAGGCGAGCTAGTAGTCTCCCTAGTTGATCTCGTAAAAACTTTTCAGCAAGTTCTAGAACGCCGCAAAGAAGTCCCGCAATTCGGCCTGCGCCACGACACCGTATCCATCGCACAAATGATGGACCGCTTGCGCCAGCGCCTGGTAGTCACAGACGATCCCGTCTCGCTAATCGCATTCTTCGAAACCTGCGAAACCAGAAACGCCATGATCGTCGCGCTGCTAGCCGTTCTCGAAATGGTTCGCATGCAAGCCGTTCTGCTAGTGCAATCCGACCTCTTCGAAGACATCCGCCTGCGCAAACACAAAATGTTCGACGCCGTCTTCGCCGGCCCCGACGCCATGTCCCAAATCGAGGAGCAATACTTGTGATGAGCGCTTTCGCAGTAATCGCCGCACCGCACGCACCAAGGGGAAACGCATGACGCCACAAGAAACACAAGCCGCACTCGAAGCCATCATCTACGCCGCCGACGAGCCCGCCACGCTCGACCAGATCTCCAAAGCCCTCGGCATCGAAAAGCCCGAAGCTCGCGCCGCACTCGAACAACTCACCGCCGCCTACCAAACTGAAGACCGCGGCATCGAAGTCCGCAAAGTCGCCGGCGGCTGGAAGTTCTACACCAAAGCCCAGCACCACGACGTAGTCCGCAAATTCATCAAGAGCCTGCAACCACCGCTCCGCCTAACGATGCCCGCGCTGGAAACTCTAGCCGTGATCGCCTACAAACAGCCGGTGACGGTCCCAGAGATAAATGAAATCCGCGGCGTCCACGTAGGCGGAGTAATAAAAACCCTCCTCGAAAAACGTCTGATCACCACCGCCGGCCGCAAAGAAGTCATCGGCCGCCCCATCCTCTATCGCACTTCCAAACAATTCATGATGCGCTTCGGCCTCTCCGACCTGGACGAACTCCCCAGCCTCAAAGAATTCGAAGCTCTCGCCCAAGCCGCCCTGGGCTCCGACGAAGGCATAGCCGAAGCCCAACCCGAAGACTCCGCAGCAATAGCCGAAGAAATTGTCGACGCGGAAGTTGTCGAAGTAGAAGCTGTCGCTGAAGCAGCGACCAACGAATCCAGAGTCGCGGCCTCTGAAGATATCTCCACCGCGGCCGAATCCGAAGCCACATCCGATACGACGTCCGAAGACAGCGACATATCCCGCGCCGCTGCCGCCTCCGCCAGCTCTGCCAGCCAATCCTCCGACTCGGAAACCTAGTGCGCCTTTGAATTTGCCTTTGTAGCGGCCGCCTTCAGGCGGGCGTCTTTGCCGTTGCGGTTGGTGTTGCATCTGTAGCGGCCGGTCCCGTCCCGCAGTCGCGGGACGGGACCGGGCAGTCGTTGCTGTTGGTTTCTCTGAGTTCTCCGAGCCTCTGCGGTAGTCCTCCGCCGTCCCTCAGCAGAAAAGAAATCACGTGTCATCCCGCCTGCCCTGAGCGGATTCTGCGAAGGGAACGCATCCCCGCGCTTTTGTTTTCCCGTCCCGTCTCGCAGTTGCGGGACGGGACGGGCGCGGGACGCAGTGATGGGTCTGCTTTTTCTCGGAAGTAGCGACAATCATGTCACAACGGCTGACAGGGAAGGGCGGGGCATCAGCCCCGCCGTCGAGCCCCGCAATGCGAGGGGCTTTAGCCCCTGAAGCCACAATTTCATATCCTGTCTGACCTTCCGATTCGCTCCCAGGCCCCTTTTCCGTTAAGCTATACAAGCACCACGGAGCCACTCCGCCTTCCCATGCTCGAACGACTACAGAAAATCATTGCGCGCGCCGGCATCGCCTCCCGCCGCCACGCCGAAGAACTAATCAAATCCGGCCTGGTCACCGTAAACGGCCAGACCATCACAGAACTAGGCTCGAAGGCCGACGAGACGAAAGACCACATCAAAGTCCAGGGCAAACTCCTGCGCCCAGAAACCGAGCGCGTCTATCTCCTGCTCAACAAGCCGCCCGAAGTAGTCTCCACCATGATTGATCCCGAAGGCCGCCGCTCCCTCGCCGACATGCTCCACGGCGTCGCGCAGCGCGTCTTTCCGGTCGGCCGCCTGGAATATCATTCCCTCGGCCTCGTCTTTCTCACCAACGACGGCGAACTAGCGAACCTGATGCTCAAAGCCCATCACCTACCGCAAACCTACAATCTGAAATTGAAAACGCTTCTGACCTTTGAAGAAATCGAAAGCCTCGCGCAATCGACGGGCGCCCGCATCACGCGCATCAAAGCCAAATACGCGCCGTGGTACGAAGTCACGCTTTCCGAAGCCCGCCGCGACCAGCTGCGCAACCGCCTCTTCCAGACCGGCCATCCAGTAGAAAAAATCAAGCGCGTCAAAATCGGCAACCTCGCGCTCGAAGATCTCTCCGCAGGCTCCTATCGCCCGCTCTCAGACGCTGAAGTAAACACTCTGCGGCGCATGGTCCAACCAGCCGCCGCGCAAATCAGCCCAACAGCGCATCCGGCCATCCTCACGAGCACGCAGACAGGTCTGCCGGCAACAGGCATTCCCAAGCCGCGGTTCGCACCCGCGATCGCGCGCCGCCCCTTCGTCAAACGCCGCCCCTATCAACCGAAACCCAAACCAGGCGAAGCAAAGCGCCCGCCTCAACCGTTCGTTCCGCGCGACAGCAGCACGCAGCATCCACATCAGAACTTCAAGAACGCACCGCACGATCGCCCGATTTCGCCAGCCGCAACAATTCCATTCTCTGCGCCGCCACAAAAAGGTTTTCAGAATTCGCGCCAAGGCCATCCCGCGCGCCCCGATTTCAAATCCCGCCCAGCAGCCGCAGGTGGACGCCCTTCAAAACCGGCATTCTCGAAATCATTCGGCGCAAAATCACACGGCCCGAAATCGCACGATGAAAAATTGCGCGGCCCGTGGAAACCGCGCCCACCGTTCAGAAGGGAAGGCCCCGCCGGATCGAAACCCCATTACGGCGGAAAACCATTCCAGAAATTCCGCTCCGATTCTTTCCAGCGTTCCGAACAAGACTCAGACTACGATCGCCCAATCAAACCGAAATCCGAAGCCCCATGGCGTCGCACCGAATTACAACAACTCGGCGGACGCCCCGGTTCAGGGCCAGGAGCGAAATTCCGCAGCGGCGGCGCGGCAGGCGGCGGCCGCAAACCCGGCGCCCCCTGGAAGTCCCGAAAGCCCTCCGAACCCGGCGCATTCGGCCGCGCCAAAAGCAAATTCACAAAGCCCGCCGGACGCCCCGCCGCAATGAGGCCGCGCCCCGGCGGACCAAAACGGAGCGGCCCGGGCCATCACAAAGCAAAACCAGGAAATTTCACAGGCCCCAAGGGAAGGCGCTGAGCCACCGCAGCGAATGACCAAACACATTCATGATCTCGTCCCCCCTCACATTCGCGCGCTGGCTCCCTACGTGCCCGGAAAACCAATCCAAGAGGTCGAACGCGAATTGAACATGCACCCTATCAAACTCGCATCGAACGAAAATCCCCTAGGTCCGTCGCCCCTAGCCATCGCCGCCGCGCAAGAAGCTCTCGCCGATTCCAATCGTTATCCCGACGGCAGCGGCTTCTACGTCCGCGAAGCCCTGGCCAAAAAACACGGCGTCCCCATCGACAATATAATCCTGGGTGCAGGCTCGACGGAACTGATTGACCTTGCCGCGCGCATCATGCTCACCCAAGCCGATTACGGCGTCACTTCGCACGGTTCTTTCCCGCTCTACTACATTGCGATTCGCGCCGCCGGAGCCCGCCTGCTCGAAATCCCGCTGCGAAAATATGCGTTCGATCTAGACGCCATAGCCCGCAATCTCCCGCCCGAAACCAAAATTGTTTACCTCGCGAACCCCAACAATCCCACCGGCACCATGTTCACCGCCGATGAGCTCGACTCCTTCCTCGCGCGCGTCCCCGAAACTGTTCTAGTCGTCGTGGACGAAGCCTATTTCGAATACGTCGAGCGCCCCGATTATTCGCGCTCCATCGCTGTCGCCCAGCGCCGTCGCAACGTAATCGTCCTCCGCACATTTTCCAAGGTGTACGGCCTCGCCGGCCTGCGCATCGGCTACGGCATCGGCCCCGCCGACCTTCTCGGCGAAATGAACAAGCTGCGCGGCCCCTTCAACACCTCTGGCGTAGCGCAAGCGGCTGCCCTGGCAGCTCTCGACGACGCGGAACACGTCCGCCGCTCCGTTGAATCCAATCGCGCGGGCCTGGTACAACTCTCGGCAGGCTTGAAATCACTGGCGATCCAATTCGTCCCGTCCTTCGCGAATTTTCTCCTCGTTGAATTCGCGCGCGACGCCGAACCCATCAGCGAAGAGCTTCTCACCCGCGGCGTCATCGTCCGGCCCATGCGCTGGATGGGCCTGCCCACCGCCATCCGTGTCTCGGTCGGCACTCCCGAAGAAAACAATAAATTTCTGGACGCGCTTGCTCTGGTAAGAGACACTACGCCGCGCGAATCGCAACCGTCGATCCGCCAATTTCTGGAAGGGGATTCCCGGGACATTTAATGACTGAATCAGCCAACGAATTTGACGCGTCCACAAACTCGCTCGACAGAGGAAGCACGCAGGCCGCGCCTCACGATCCGACAACCGAGATTCTAAAGTCCAGCCGCACCATCGCCGTCGTCGGCCTCTCCAATCGCAAATTCCGCCCCAGCTACGGCGTAGCCGATTATTTGAAATCCGTCGGTTACCGCATCATCCCCGTAAATCCGCTGGAAATAGAAGTGCTAGGTGAGAAGTGCTACGCGCGCCTGGAAGAGATTCCCGAAAAAGTGGACATCGTGAACATCTTCCGCCGCTCCGAATTCGTCCCCGATATCGTGGACGCCGCCATCCGCATCAAAGCCCGTGCCGTCTGGATGCAAGAAGGTGTAATCCATCACGAAGCGGCCGAACGCGCCCGTCGCGCAGGCCTCTTCGTCCAAATGAATTCCTGCATCCTAAAGGAACACGTCCGCCGCCTCCGCCTCACCAGAGACCCCGCCAGCATTTAGAATTTGCTTGGGTATGCTGGCGTGCTCCAGGACGACAGAGTTCCTTTGCGAGTTTCAGGGCGAGCTCCAATGCATGCGGGAGCGCACAAAGTCGCGATATCCTCCTGATTTGTAGGTACCGAAGGCAAAATCGATGAGGAACGCATGGTTTGGATGCATCGTTTTCTGCGCGTTAGCCGCCATCTCGGTTTGTCGGGCGCCGTCCGGGGACTGGAACGGTACATGGAAACTGAATGTCCCAAAAAGTAGCTTTCAGGACCAGGCAATCACAATTTCAATCTTGGCGGACGGAGAGTATCGCTACGACGACGGATTTGTGAGTGACACGTTTCGCTGCGATGGAGAGTACCGACCGATACCGATAGGGAACAATCGCACACAAGCCTGCGTGAAAAGCAGCGCGACCACTTTACACAGGACCCGAATGGAAAACGGGGCGAAGACGAACACTTATCATTGGGAGCTTTCGGCTGGCGGAAAGATTTTCACTGCGACGGCAACCGCGTTTCATCCGAGTGGGCCCGTCATTATGGGTCAGCTCGTCGCAACGCGCATTTCGGGTTCCAATGATTTTGCCGGCGAATGGAAGGACACGAACTTCCTCCAGCCGAATCCAGAGTTGACGCTGAAGCTTGATAGTCAGTACCTACATATCAGTTATCCGAATCGAGGCAGCGAAGTTGACGTACCACTCAATGGACCCGACGCGGCGGTGCATGGGCCTCTCGCTCCACAGGGGATGACCTACTCCGTACAATCGGTTGGGCGACGAGAGATTTCCATTCTGACGAAGCGCAATGGCAAACCTCTCAAGCAAGGCTCCCTCGAATTGGGTGGCGATGGAAGAGTCATTACCGAATCTTGGTGGGCCCCAGGTCATCCGGCTGAGAAGAGTACGTTTGTCTATGAAAAGAAGTAGCTGTGCGCATACGATAAGCTGCAGGGTGACTGAACATTGCGCACCAACCAAACAATCGCCGCAGGCGCGACACATGCCTCCTACGCACGCGTCGCCGTAAAGAAACCTCACTCCAACCGATACATCACCAGAGCCCGTTTCCCCGGCTCCGTCACTCCAACCGTCGCCCCATCCGGCGCAATCGCAAAACTATGAAACTCCAACCCATGAAAAAACGGCTCGAACACTCCGTTGTAAACTCCCACCCAAACCAAATTGTTAGACTGTTGTGGCTGCCCACGCTTCAACAAGACGTGCTGCTCGTCGCGCGCCCACTGAAATTCCCCAATCGCCACGCGCACCACCACCGGTTTCGCCTTGCCAACCACGTCGCGCACCTCGAGCGTGTCGCCATCCTTGAAATAAGCGATCTTCTTCGCCGAAGGTGCCACCGTCAAAAATCCCGCATATTCCTCCACCGACCCCAATTCCGTCACCCTCTCCGCCACCAGATCCAATTGCATGATCTTCGGCGCACCCACCAGCCGCGTATTCTGTTCAATCGCAAACGCCTGGTTGCGCTTCGTGTCCCAAGCCACAGCCGCGAACGTGAAGCCTTCAAAAAGCGCCCGCTTCTTTCCATCCGCTGGCCGCAGCGCGTTAATCTGGCTCAGCCCGCCGTCGGTTTTCGACAAATACACCAACGTCTGTCCATCCGCCAGCCAAGCCGCATTAAACGCATCCGAAAGCGTCGCGGTCTTCGATCCAGAAATCGAAATCTCCCGCCCCTCCGCATCCATCAAATACAAAATCGTGTTCGGCCGCACGGTTTGCTGCTCATCCAGCTGCTGCACGATGCTGCCCCGTGGCTGCGCCAACTCCGAGGTGTCCATTTTCACCACGATCCGCTTGCTGTCCGGCGACCACGTCAGCGTGTCCACTTGGTAGCTATGCTGATGTGGCAAAGGCGGATGCTTGGAATCTCCCGGATCGCTAGGCTCTTCATCAGGAGAGAAGGGCACCGGCGTAAACTTGTCGCCATCAATAATCTTCCGCTTTTTTCCATCAACGTCGCCCACCCAAAAATCGTCATGCTCCACAATTAATTTCTTGATCCGCTTCATCCGCTCCACTGCATACACCACATGATTGTCCTGCGAAATCGCAAACGCCTGTACGTCCTGATCAAACACCGCCCCCTGTTTTATTTCCGCCAGGCCCAACATCGGCACCACAAGAACGCACACCACTGCGGCCCACAAAATATACTTCGACGTTATCGCACGACGTTGCCGTGGTCTTTGTGGCGGCCGGTTCAGGTTCACCGAACCGGGCAGCCGTTGCGGTTGGTTTGCCGTTACCTTTCGCAACGCGAGCGTCTCGCCGGTTCTTAGCATTTGGTTTTGGACACGCGATCCGAAAGGCCGGGGCGTCAGATCGTATGTGAGAGGTCGAGAATCTTTGTGGGTCGTGGCTTTAGCCACGACATAAACCGCGCCGAGCCCGAGCGGCTTCAGCCGCTGAAGTTCCGCCTTAGCCTTCTCGGACCCGCGCTTCAATGCAGCTGTCTCGCCGGCTCTCTTCTCCATGAACTCCTTGACCCCAGCGCCGTGGGCGCGGCACAACTTAGCCCAGCCCGCAAGGGCTGGGAAAAATCGCAAAGATAATCCGGAGCGCCGTAGGTGCGACACAGCCTTAACCGCGCGCGCGGCACACTCTTGCCGGCGATTTCGTTTCCGCCAATAACTTAGCATTTCTCCGCCGGCTTCTTCTGAATCCGCCGAATTTCCTCCAACCGCATCCGAATCCGCGCCTCAAATCCCTGATCCGTCGGCTGATAATACGTCCGTCCCGCCAAACTCTCCGGCAAACAACTCATGTCCGTAACCTTATCCTCAAAATCGTGAGCGTATTGGTAGCCCTTCCCGTACCCGATATTCTTCATCAACCCCGTCACCGCATTCCGTATCTGCAGCGGCACCGGCTCAGCCATCGTGCTCTGCAAATCGTCTTGCACGCGACCGTAAGCCTTATACACAGCATTCGATTTCGGCGCGAGCGACAAATACACTGCCGCCTGCGCCAAAACCAAATGCCCCTCAGGTGGCCCGAGCAATTCAAACGCCTGCATCGCTGCAACGGTAACTTCCACAGCGTGCGGCTCCGCCAATCCAATATCTTCACTCGCCATGCGCACCAACCGACGCGCAATGTACAACGGATCCTCTCCCGATTCGATCATGCGCGCCAGCCAATACAACGCCGCATCCGCATCCGAATTGCGCACGGACTTGTGCAGTGCCGAAATCAGATTGAAATGTTCTTCGCCCGATTTGTCATAGGGCAGCAGCTTCCGCTGCAGCACATCTTCCAGCCGCTCCTGCGTCAGCACGCGCCGCCCCTCGGGCCCAGGTTCCGTCCCCATCACCAAAGCTTCCAGAGTGTTGTAAGCCGCCCGCGCGTCTCCATTAGCCAAAATCGCAATGCGATGCAATATCTCTAAATTCGCCGTCACATTTTCTTTGCCCAGCCCGCGCGCCGAATCCTCCAGGGCCCGCTCGAGCAGCGAAACGATCTGCTCCTGCGTCAGCGCCTTCAGGACGTACACTTTCATCCGCGAAAGCAGCGGCGCAATCACTTCGAACGATGGATTCTCCGTAGTCGCCCCAATCAACAAAATGTTTCCCGCCTCCACGTGCGGCAAAAAAGCATCCTGCTGCGCGCGATTGAACCGGTGCACTTCATCCACAAACACAATCGTCCGCCGCCCATACCGCCGCGTGGCCTCCGCCTTGGCCATCACCTCCTTGATTTCCTTGATCCCGGAAAGCACCGCGCTGAATGGAATGAACTCCGACTTCGTGGTCCGCGCAATAATCCGCGCCAAAGTAGTCTTGCCGCACCCCGGCGGTCCCCACAAAAGCATCGAACTCAAATCGTCGCGCTCAATCTGCACGCGCAAAGGTTTCCCCGGCCCCAGTAATTCTTCCTGCCCAATAAATTCATCCAAAGTCTGCGGACGCATCCGGTCCGCCAGCGGCCGCCCCGCCGACGAATCTTCCTCAGGTTGCATTGCTTGAAATAAACCCATCGATTTCTGCAAGTCCTTATTGGCAAACACGAGTCGACTGGAAGTCTTTTCCGGCGTTGATCGCCTTCAGGTTTTCGATTTGCGTCGAATATGGTGCGACGCACCAAGCCGCGCGCAAACTGTCTGAGACCAAGTCCTTATCATAGGGCTCCTGCGAGTACGGGTTTTTGCCCCATTGGAAGTATTGTGTTCCAAAGATTTGCGGCTCCTTGACGGATTGCAGATATCGATCCAGCGTGGCGGCAGCCAGCCAGATGCCATCCTTGTACCCCTTCGCAACGGACGTCATGGCAAGAACGTGTGCCAGCAAATAGTCGTGGGGTGTTTGGCCATGCTGATACACCATCGCAGCGAAATAGTAGTCCTCGCCAGACTGTACTCGCCCTGCATTCAAGAGTCTGTGGATCTGCTCCCTGCGGTCGGCATCGTGCTGAATTGAAGCAGCGTTGATGTTGGTGCGGTCGTTCTGATCGTCGTCGTAAATAGCCTTCAGGTCGTTCGTGCTTGTTGTTTCTTGCCCGATCGCTGAAGCGGTCCGCTCGTGAAATGCCAGCAGGATCGTCGAAAAGCCAATAACAACCGCGATGACGCAGAGCAAACGCTGAAGTTTCATCTAAGAAATTCTCCGACCTAAGTTACTTCTCCATCTGATCGCTCAAAATTGTTCTCTGCCTCGCCGCCTCGTACAAAACCACCGAAGCCGCCACCCCAGCGTTCAAGGACTCCACCGCCGCGCGCATCGGAATCGAAATACGCGCATCCGCCACATGCTCAATGTCGTGCGGCAACCCAGCCCCCTCATTCCCAATAAATATCGCCACGGCCCCGCGCAAATCCGCCGCAGCATCCTCCCCCGCACCACTCACAGCGCCAGAATGCGAGCTAGCGGCCACAATCTTAACCCCAGACACTCTCAACTGCGCCAAAAGCACAGGAATCGCCATCCCACGTAGCACAGGAAACCGCAATCCCGATCCCGCCGACGCCCGCAAAGCCTTCGGCGACCACGGATCTGCACTCCCGCGCGTAGTCACCACCCCCGTCGCGCCAAACGCCTCCGCCGACCTCACGATCGTCCCAATATTTCCCGGATCCTGCACCGCGGCCATCACCACCACCAGCGCCGCGTCGCCGCGCAAAGCCCCATCCATCGCAGCCGCCCCACGCACCACATCATCAAATGACCACGAAGGCTGCGCGAAAAGCGCCGCCACTCCCTGCGGCGTCTCCGTCCCCGCCACCGACGCAAACAATTTATCCGTAGTCCGCATCACCCGTGACCGCGGAATCCCCGCCTCACTCTCACTAGCCGCGCGCAAAATCCGTTCCAACTCCGCCTCGCCCGCTTCGCTCACCAACAGCGCCTCGGCCGGCAATCCCGAACGCAGCGCGTCCTCCACCAACTTCGGCCCCTCGACGCCAATCGGCTCGCCCTCCGCCGGCCCCGTCCCGCGCAAAGCCGCGCGAAATATCTTCAGCCACTTGTTCTCGCGGCTCGTAATCAGCTCTTCACTCAAGTGTTGCGCCACGCCACCAGCCTAACAAACGCCCCCCGCGCAGTCGAGTCATCCGCAGCACAGCGCCAGCCGTTGATGTCGCCTTTGATTTTGACGTTGGTATTGCTTTTGTAGCGGCCGCCTTCAGGCGGGCGCCGTTGACGTTGACTTTGACTTTGAATCGCTAACCGCAATTATCATGTCACCAACGTTCTGGTCCCACCATTTTCACATTGGCTAATCGTCGCACTGTCGCGCTGGCGCCGCTTCGAATTCGGAGTATTATTCCGTCCATGGACGGATTGACCTTGCGCGAAAGCGTTACTGACGCAATCCACTTCTGGGAACCGCGCCGCCTGATCTACAACGCCGTTTTGGCCGCGGTCGTCCTAATCTATTTCGCCACGTCATACCCCGCGTCGAAAGCTCAGCTCACGGTGGACGGCGCGCTCGGCGTTTTTCTCCTGGCGGTGCTCGCCAATGTGGCTTATTGCGCCGCCTACCTGGCCGACATTTTTGCGCAGATATCCGGCTATCGCGAACTGTGGCAGAAGTATCGCTGGGTGTTGTTTATGATCGGCATGCTATTCGCGGGAATCATCACGCGGTTTTTCGCGATGGGCATGTTCGCAGGGAGCAATCGTTAGCTTATTAATTCCCACCCAATCCTCCACCTTGCTTCCGTCGCAGCCAATATGATAGCTTGCCAAGCGAACTTGAGGCGTAACCCGCAGAGAGTGATCACTTGCCCGTCGAAGTCCTGAAAATTTTAGCCGCAACCCCGGAACAACGCGTGGTGGACTACGCTGCCGGCTTCATCAAACGCGGCCAGGTCGTCGGCGTTCCCACCGACACCTTCTACGCCCTCTCCGCCGACCCCTTCAATCTCGCCGCCATCGAAGCCGTTTTTCGTGTGAAGGGACGCCCCGAAACCAAAGCGCTCCCCATCCTGGTGAATTCCATCGAACAAGCCGTCACGCTAATCCGCGATGTTCCTGACGCCTTCCTAACGCTCGCTAACAAATTCTGGCCCGGCGCCCTAACGCTCGTGGTCGAAGCCACCCATCGCTTGCCGCTGAAAGTAACAGGAAACACCGGCCGAGTAGCATTGCGCTGGGCCAACATGGCCGTCCCCACGGCAATCATCGAAGCCGTAGGCGGCCCGATCACCGGCACCAGCGCCAATCTTTCCGGCTTTCCCAGCTGCACCGCCGCCAATCAAATCGTAAAGCAATTAGGCGATCGCTTGCCCCTCGTCCTGGACGCAGGCGACACCGGCGGCACCCTGGCTTCCACAATAGTCCGGCTCGACGGCCACCACTGGAACGTCGTCCGCGAAGGTGCCATCCCCGATTCCGAAATCCAAAAAGCCCTCCACGCCTAATCGAATTGTTGCGTACCAGGAAATATTTTGGAGTGCGGCGGCTTGCCGCCGCTTTCGTCGAAACGAAATCCCCAGCAGCCAAACGACCCAGGCGAGGCTTGCCTCGCCCACCTCGCCTACTTCAAAAACGCCGAAACCAAAAAATCATAATCTCCCCCAGGCGAAAGCGAAATCCCCTCCAACCGCTCCCGATGCACGCAAACATTATCCACATACCACAAATTAATATACGGCTCATCGGCGGCCACAATCTCCTGCACCCGCGCCAAAATTTCCTTCCGCCGCCGCTGATCCATCTCCACCCTCGCGCGATCCAACAAAATATCCAACTCCGGATTCCGGTAATGCCCGCGATTAGCCCCTACAGGCGGTATCCTCTTCGACCCAAACACATACTCGAAAATATCCGGATCGGTATTCGCTCCCACCCACCGCAAGGTGTACATCTGAAAACTCCCCCGCGTAATATCCGTATAAAAAGTCGCAAACTCCAAAGGCCGCAACTCCAGCACGACGCCGACGCGCTTCCACTGGTCCGCGATCGCCGCGCTCGTCAATCGCGTAAATTCATCCGTCGAAGTCTTCAGCGTCAATCGCAACCGCACGCCACCCATCCCGCGCGGATAACCGGCCGCATCCAGCAGCGTTTCCGCCCGCGCCGGATCAAAATCATACTGCTGCACGTCCGCATCAAACGCCCAATGATTCGGCGGCAGCAAACTCTGTGCCGGCCGCGCCTGTCCACGCAGCAGATATTTAATAATCGTCGCGCGATCCGTCGCGTAAGCCAGCGCCTGCCGCACTTCGCGCTTCGCCAAAATCGGATCGTCGAAATTGAACGCCAGATAAGCCATCGTCGTCCCCGGCTCTTCCGTCGACGCAAGCCCGCGCTCTTTCGCCAGCGTCAGCACCATGTCCGGCGTCAGGGAATTGATCGCCGCGTCGGCCGAGCCCTTGCGCAGCTCCAACGCGCGCACGATCGCATCCGGCACGATGCGCATCCGCAATCGCTCGATCTTCGGCGCGCCACCGAAATAATTCTCGTTGCGCTCCAGCACGATTTCCTCGTCCGTCGTCGCGCTTGCAAATCGAAAAGGACCCGTGCCAATCGGATGCTGTGCCATCTCAGCGCCCGATCCGCGAGGCACGATCCCGATTTCCGGCGACACCATGCTCGTCAGCAATGAAGCGTACGCCTCTCTCAAATGAAAAATCACGGTGGCATCGTCCGGCGCCTCCACCGAAGTAACCATCTTGAACGCCCCGCGTTTCGGCGTTTTCAGCGCGCCGAATATAATCGTATCGAATGTGTACTTCACGTCCGCCGACGTAAGCGGCCGTCCATCGTGGAATTTCACGCCTGCACGCAGGTGGAAAATGTAGGTCAGCGGATTGGGGATGTCCCAACTTTGCGCCAGGTCGGGGATCACATTCATATGCGCGTCGCGCGCCACCAGGCTGGAAAACATCAGCCCGTCCACGTGCGCCGAATAAGCGTCCGCTCCAATCCGCGGATCAAGATTGGTCGGCGCGGAATCCATCAAGAAATTGACGGTTCCGGAATCAGCGGAAGTATTGGAAGTACCGCACCCTGCCAGAAACGCCACACCGCACAACAGCGCAGCAATCGCGGTGCGCAGAATACCCGTGCGTAAAATCCTAACGCGCGTGGCCGTGCACCAATTTCCCCAGAATCGCCGCACGTTTCGCCCCAGTAGCCGAAGGCAAGTTGTTCGCGCGCCCATGAAACGCCTCATAAGCCAGCACCGCGAACGCCAGCGCTTCCTTCGCCTCCGCCGGAACGGCGAATCTTGACGACGGCACAATCTCAATCCCCGGCAAAGCCGCCCGCAGCTGCGCCATCAACAGCGGATTCTTCGTCCCGCCGCCCGCCACGACCAATTCGTTCACCCGCACGCGCGAAAAAATAAATCGCCGGAAAGCATCCGCGATCGAAAGCGCCGTGAAAATCGTCGCCGTGCGCACCAAATCTTCCGTCCGCGCGCGCCGCTTTCGAGCCCAAGAAATCAGCTCGTCCGCATACTCCGACCCAAATTGCTCGCGTCCCGCCGTCTTCGGCGGCGGCAGACGCAGATACGCGCTACGCAGCATCATCTCCAGCAAGGGCCGAATCACCTGTCCGCGCAGCGCAATCCGCGCGTCTTGATCGTAAGCCATGCGTCGCCGCGTGCTGCGCTCCACCAGCGCATCGATAATCATATTTCCCGGCCCGGTGTCGAACGCGAATACATCCTCAGGCTGCGCAGCCAGCGGAATCACGGTAACGTTTGCGATTCCCCCAATGTTCAACGCCACGCGCCCCAGCTTCGCATCCCGGTAAAGCAAATAATCAACGAACGGCACCAGCGGCGCCCCTTGTCCGCCCGCAGCCATATCCCCGGGACGAAAATCCGCGATGGTTGCAACTCCCGTCCTCGCCGCAATAATGCTCGGCTCGCCAATCTGCAATGTTGAAGCCACCTTCCGCGCGCCAAGAAATCGCGCTGCCGATCCCTGATGAAAAATCGTCTGTCCGTGAGATCCAATCAAACCAATCCGACGCAAGGGAACGCGCCAACGTTTGCAAGCAGCCACAGCCGCCGCCGCAAACTCTTCGCCCAGCAAAAAATTCAGTTGGCTGATCTCGGCGGTCGTAGTCGCGCCGCCATTGGCAAGCCGCAAAATCGCGCTGCGCACGCGCGCAGGGAACCGCGCATGATGATGTCCTTCGAATTTCACCGAAAGGGAAGGAGGCGCGCCCGAAATACGCACCAGCGCGACGTCAATGCCGTCCGCCGATGTCCCAGACATCATTCCCAGTACGCGCATCACTCCACTGAGTCTAGAAGCCCAAAGCCGCAGTTTACAACCGCCATTTCGCGCCAGGTTTACACATTGCCACACTCAACGCCGCAATAGACTGTAATCAGCGTGGTCTTGCTGTGGTTGAATTGCCTTTGTACCGGCCAGCTTTAGCTGGGCGCCGTTGACTTTGTCGTTGAATTTGTAGCGGCCGGTTCAGTTTCATCGAACTGGGCAGCCTTTGCAGTTCTATGGTTTTCTATGAAGTTGATTTTCTCTGCGTTCTCTGCTTCTCTGCGGTAATCCCGTCTTTCTCTGCTTTTCCTCCGCTTTTCCTCTGCGACCTCTGTGTTAATCCTTTGCCTTTGTCTATGCCTCAACCTCACGAAAGCTGCTTCTGCAAAGCCGCCAAAAGCACCATCGCCTCAATCGGCGTCAACTTATTCAAATCCGCCCCTCGAATCGCCTCCACCACCGAAGCATCAATCGCCGCAAAAGCAGTCTGCTGCGCCGCCGCCGTGGAAGCCCCCGCCCCCGGCGAAAGCTCCTGCGTCAATTTCTCCTCACTCTGCTCATGCCTGCGCAAAATCTCCCGAGCCCGCGCAATCACATCGTTCGGCAACCCCGCCAGCCGCGCCACCTCAATCCCATAACTCTTATTCGCGCTCCCCGGCTCCACCCGCCGCAGAAAAATAATCTCGTTGCCCGCCTCCTGCACCGACACATGCACGTTTCGCACTCCCGGCAAAAGCTGCTCGAGCTCCGTCAACTCATGGTAGTGCGTAGCAAAAAGCGTCCGCGGCCGCGCCCCCGCATGTAAAGCCTCCACTACAGCCCAAGCAATCGACAATCCATCAAACGTCGCCGTCCCGCGCCCCACTTCATCCAGCAGCACCAAGCTAGCCGCCGTAGCCGTATTCAAAATTGCCGCCACCTCGCTCATCTCCACCAAAAAAGTGGACCTTCCCCGCGCCAGATTATCCGAAGCCCCAATCCGCGTGAACACCCGGTCCAAAAGCGGCAATTTCGCCGACGCCGCTGGAACAAACGACCCCATCTGCGCCAAAATTGAAATCAAAGCCGCTTGGCGCAAATACGTGGACTTTCCACCCATGTTCGGCCCGGTTATCAGCAGCAAAAATTGCGATTCGTCGTCCAAAAACAAATCGTTCGGTACAAACCGCTCGCCCCGCTCCTCCAGCAGTTTCTCAATCACCGGGTGCCGCCCGCCCGCAATCATCAGCACCCCGCGCTTTCCTTTTTTCCCCAGCGAGGTCTCCGTAAATTCCGGCCGCGAATAATTTCGCGAAGCGGCAATCCGCGCGAAATTCACCAGCACGTCCAACTGCGCGATTCCCGCCGCCACTCGCCGCAATCGCCCGGCCTCCCGCGCGATCGCCTCGCGAATCTCGCCGTACAGCCGCCGCTCGATTTCCAATACGCGCTCTTCGGCGGACAACACCTTCCGCTCATGCTCCTTCAATTCCAGGGAAGTAAACCGCTCGGCATTCACCAAAGTCTGCTTGCGCTCGTAGTCCGCCGGAGCCAAATGCAAATTAGGTTTGGAAATCTCAATGTAAAACCCAAACACCTGGTTGTAACGAATCTTCAGCGAAGCAATCCCGGTCCGCTTCCGCTCGCGCTCTTCCATGGACGCAATAATCTGTCGCCCCTGCTTGGTAATGTCGTGCAACTCATCCAGCTCGGCGTTGAATCCCCTCCGAATCACTCCCGGATCGCTAGCCACCGCTGGGGGATCATCCGCAATCCCGCGCGCAATCATCTCCCGCACGTCGGCCATTTCGTCGAGCTGTTCGCGTAGCGCAGCCAACCGGCGTCCCGGCGCGGCCAACACCAACGGCTCAAGCAACCCGCGCAGTGCCGGAATCTTCTCCAGCGATTGCCGCAACGCCAACAAATCCCGCGGCGTAGCCACTCCCAAAGTAATCCGGCTAGTCAACCGCTCCAGATCCAGTATCCCTTCGAGCGTCCGATGAATCTCCTCGCGCTCCACTGTCCGCGATTTCAGCTCGCCCACCGCATTCAGGCGATCCTCAATCTCCGCAAGCGCAATCTCCGGACGCAAAATCCATCCACGCAGGAGCCGAGCGCCCATCCCCGTCGCAGTCTCATCAATCGCCTTCAGCAAAGTTGCCGACGCATCGTCCCCCGCCGAAGGCTCCACCAATTCCAAATTTCGCGCAGTCACCGCATCCAGGATCATCGAATCCTGCTGCTCGTAATAAGCGATTCGGTCCAGATGCTCGAGCCCCGCCCCCGCCGGACGCAACGAAGGATTCGTCGCCGAATCTTCCGGCGTGCGCGCCCCAATCGCCGAAGTCTCGCGCAAGTAATGCACCAGCGCCCCGGCAGCAGCCGTCGCCTGCGCATGGCCGTTCAGTCCAAATCCCTCCAGCGTCGCCACGCGAAAATGCTGTTCCAGCATCCGCGTCGCGTAATTCGTTTCGAACACCCATTCGTCCAGCCGCGTCTCCACCGCGTCCAACCCATCCATCTCCGCCGGCTTGGTCACCGGAAATAAAGTCACCGCCCGCGCCAGCAGCACCTCCCGCGGACGCAAAATCCCCAGTTCATCGCGCAGCCGCGCCTCCGCCTTTTCGCCTATAAATTCTGTAGCCCGAAATTCGCCCGTCGAAAGGTCCACAAACGCCAATCCAATCACCGCCTCCGCCCCGCGCCCGGAGCCTCTCGCGCCCGGCTGCGCGGCACGGCTCGCAGCCACGCCTCCACGCACGCTTGCGGTGGCCCCCGCAGCCACTCCAGCCGCCGCACTGCGCGCCACCGCCGCCAAATAATTATTTTCTTTGGCCCCGACCAACCCCGCGCCGCTTGCCGTCCCCGGCGTCAGCACCCGTATCACTTCCCGCCGCACGATTTTCTTGCCTGGACCCGGCACTTCCATCTGCTCGCAGATCGCCACCTTGTGCCCAGCCCGTATCAATCGTGCAATATAATTTTCCGCCGCGTGATAAGGCACGCCGCACATCGGCACCGCCTGCCCCTTCTCCTTATTCCGAGCCGTCAAAGTAATTTGCAGCAGTCGCGAAGCCACCACCGCATCGTCATAGAAAAGCTCGTAGAAATCTCCCAAACGAAACAGCAGCAAAGCAGCCGGATGCTGCTTCTTCACCGCATGATATTGCTGCATTAAGGGAGTAGTGGGTTCGTTCATGGAAACAAACTGATTATGCTGGCACCCCAGAAGCTTTGCCACCGGTTTTCTCTGCGCTCGCTGCGTTTCTGCGGTGATCCTTTGTTTCTCGGATTTGCCTCCGCCTCTCCTCCGTACCCTCTGTGTAAAATCTTTTGACTTGCTCCGTCGCGAGCAACGACACTATCCCCATGCCGAAACCCAAAAAGACAAAACCCGAGATCGAAATCAAGCTCCGCATCAAAGACATTCCCGAAATCCTACGCAAGATCAAATCACTAAGCGCCCAATCCCAAACCCGCGTCCAAGAACAAAACACGCTTTACGACACGCCCCAATCCGACCTCCGCCGCCGCGACATGCTCCTCCGCCTGCGCGTCGAAACCCCGGCAATCCAGAACGCGCGATCCACCCGACGCGAACGAGTAATCCTCACCTCCAAAGCTCCACCGCAAACCACGCGCGCGAGAAAACGGCCGCCCCGCTACAAAGAACGTGCCGAACGCGAACATGTAGTGACCCAGGCCTGCCGCCAATGCGCAGCCAATCTCACCGCCCTAGGCTTCCGCCCCGCCTTCCGCTACGACAAATTCCGCACCACATTCCGCCTCCCGAACTTGCACCTGGACCTCGATGAAACACCAGCCGGCACCTTCCTCGAACTAGAAGGCCAGCCCCAAGCGATCGATCGCGCAGCCAAAGCATTAGGATTCACAAAACAAGCCTACCTTCGCGCCACCTATTGGGATCTCTACGTCGCCGATTGCCGCCGCCGCGGCACCATTCCAAAAAATATGCTCTTCCCGACAAAATAATTCCCCAAAACCTCAATCTTCCCTTGACAAACTTTCCGTCTGCATTTACTAGTCAATTGGGACTAAAGCACAACAGCACAACGCAATGGAGCTGCCGTCCAATTCGGAACCGGGAAGTCACCGCCCCGCCGGGCACATCGGGAACGCTCGGCTAGGGCAGGGAACTTTCCCGTATGTATCGGTTCGCTGGACCTGCGAATTATGCGGGGACAGGGAGGCGAGGCCCGGCCTGTAGCAACGTGGGGCGATTTCTGTGCGCCCGTGGCCGGTACCAATCGCCGGCCCGGGCTTTTTTTTGCTCGGAGCCGCGCGGTCAGCGCAAGCATTTGGCGAAAATGCGCGCGGGCCAAGGTGTTGACTTTGTAGCGGCCAGCTTTAGCTGGGCGCCGTTGACGTTGCCTTTGGTGTGGCTTTTGAATTTGTAGCGGCCGGTTCAGTTTCATCGAACTGGGCGGCCGTTGACGTGGTTTTCGACGTAGCCATTGTCTTGGCGTTTGACTTGGCCTTCGTAGCGGCGCGTTTCAGTGCGCCATTGCTGAGGCGCCGATGACGAACATCCGTCCGGACCTGGCTAGTAGCAACGAAGGAGCACCCATGTTGCACGCAACTGAAATAATTGGCGCCGAGACCTACGACTCAGTCGGCAACTACGTCGGCCGCGTAAAAGAAATGTTCGTCGAACCCGCCGACCAGCCCAACCGCGTCGCGCACCTCCTCCTCGGCCGCGGCCAATATCGCCCGCTCGTCGCCCGCTACGACCAGATCGCTTCCGTCGCTCCAGGTAAGATCACCCTCACCACCGACGAATCCGCCCTGACCCTCTACCACCCCAACGAAGCCTGGCTCGCCGTCGGAAAAGACCTCCTCGACCAGCAAATAATAGACACCAACGGCCGCAAAGTCGTCCGCGTCAACGACATTGATCTCTCCGACCAGCGCACCAACGGCAACACCGAGCTGCGCATCACCCAAGTAGACGTCGGGCTTCCCGGCGCCGTGCGCCGCTTGCTGCAAGGCATCGTTCCTCCCATGGCCATCCGCCAAATCCAACTGAAACTCCCCCCGCGCAAAATCCTCTGGGAATTCGTGAACCTCGTCGAACCCGATCCCCTCCGCCGCGTCAAGCTGCGCCTCTCCAGCCAGAAGCTCGAGGCCCTGCACCCAGCCGACCTCGCCGACATCATGGAAGAACTCTCCCCCGACGAGCGCCAGGGCATCATCAGCTCCCTCGACGAAGAGACCGCTGCCGAAACCATCGCCGAACTCGACAAGCGTCTGCAAACTCAAGTTGTCGAAGAACTGGACACCGAGCGCGCTGCGGACATCATCGAAGAGATGAGCCCCGATGCCGCCGCGGACATCCTCGCCAGTCTCGACTCCGAAACCAAAAACGAAGTCCTCGAGGAAATGGATAATCGCGAAGCCCACGACGTCGAAACTCTTCTCAAGTTCGAACAGAACACCGCTGGCGGCATGATGACCACTGAAATCGTCGTCGTCGGCGAAGAAGCCACCCGCGGCGAAGTCGTCGACTACATTCGCTTCCACGAACTCTCTCCCGACCAGCTCGACAACGTAATCCTCATCAATAAGGACGCGGCCTTGTCCGGCACCGTCCCCATCGCGCGCCTACTACTTTCCGATTCCGATCAACGCATGTCCGAGCTGGCCTTCGAGCCGCTCCTTTCCGTAACGCCCGACGCACAAGACGACGACGTCTTCGAACTATTCGACAAGTACAATTTGCGCGGCCTCACGGTAGTGGACGGCGCCCATCGTCCGATAGGCAACATCACGGTAGACGACATAGTTAGCCGCATGAGAGCAAAAATTTAGCACCAAGCCATCGGACGTAAGTGGCGCATTCGTAGCGGCGGTCTTCAGACCGCCAGCCTTTGCAGTTGCGGTTGTCTTCGCGTCTGCCGTTGCTTTTGAATTTATGAATCGCCCTGCAGGGCGATTCATCCTGAGATCCCGCGGTGCGGGATCGAAGGGTAGCGGCTAGCTTTAGCTGGGCGCCTTTGACGTTGCTCTGAATCTGCTCTGCCGTTGCGTGGGTTCTGATTTTGTAGGGGCACGGCATGCCGTGCCCGGCCTCGACTTGAAAATGCGATATCGCTCTTAGAACCGAATGACCGACCAACTCACCAACTCGGAACCCGCCACCACCTGGAAATCGCGCGGCTCAAATTTCCTCCGCCGCACCCGCATGACCAGGCGCCGCCTCGCGCTCTTCCTAGCCGTAGTCGGTCCCGGCCTCATCACCTCCAACGTGGACAACGACGCCGGCGGCATTACCACCTACACCACCGCGGGCGCTCACTTTGGCTACACGCTGCTCTGGTCGCTCATCCCCATGACCATCGCCCTCTACGTCTCCGAAGAAATGTGCGCCCGCATGGGCGTCGTCACGGGCAAAGGCCTCTCCGACCTCATCCGCGAAGAGTTCGGCTTCCGCTCCACCTTCTTCGTAATGGTCGCAGCCCTCGCCGTGGATTTGGGCAACACCGTAGCGGAATTTGCAGGCGTCGCCGCATCCATGCAAATTTTCGGTGTCAGCAAATTTATTTCCGTTCCGCTCGCGGGCATCGCTGTCTGGTTGTTGGTAGTGAAGGGAAGTTATCGCCAAGTTGAAAAAATCTTCCTCGTCGCTTGCGGCTTCTATCTCTCCTACGTGGTCTCCGCCATCCTCGCAAAACCGGACTGGCTCCTCGCCGCCAAAGAAACCGTCGCGCCCACGCTGCACTACGGCACCGACTACCTCCTCATGCTCACCGCCCTGGTCGGCACCACCATCGCCCCCTGGCAATTCTTCTATCTGCAAGCAGGCTTCGTAGAAAAACGCGTCGGCCCCAAACAATACAAACACGCCCGCCTCGACGTTCTCGTCGGCAGCATTTCCTGCATGGTGATCGTCTTTTTCATCATCGTCTGCTGCGCCGCCACGCTCAATAAAAACGGCATGACCGACATCACCGACGCCGCCCAAGCCGCCGCCGCTCTCGTCCCCCTCGCCGGACGCTTCGCCGCTTACCTCTTCGCCTTCGGCCTGCTCAATGCCTCACTCTTCGCCGCCTCCATCCTCCCCCTCTCCACCGCTCACGTAATCTGCGAAGGCCTGGGTTTCGAAGCTGGCATAGACCATAAAGTAAAAGAAGCCCCTGCGTTCTACGGTCTCTACACCGGCCTGATCGTAGTCGGCGGCGGCATCATCCTGCTGCCCAACGCTCCACTCTTCAAAATTCTGGTCCTCTCTCAAGTCGCCAACGGCGTCTGGCTCCCCGTAGTCCTGATTTTTATCCTCCTGCTAATCAATCGCCGCGACCTGATGGGCGAACACACCAACACTTGGGGCTTCAACCTGGTCGCCTGGGCTATGAGCATCATCATGATCATCCTCACCCTGGTGTTGGTCTACGCCGCAATCACCCAACCCTCCAGCGCTGGCCTAGTCGGCACCCTAATCCATTCCCCATGACGCTCCGCCTGCGAGTACCCGTACTGACTGGAAACCAGTTTGCCAACAGTGGGAGCGATTCGTATGACCTTTGAAGAATTAGATCAGAAATTTCCGAACGGCTTTGACGACGCCGAGATAAGCAGCGTGACGATTAACTACCAAAATCGCACCGCGAACGTACAGCTGAATCTTCGTCGCAATTCACCCGATGGCCCGGACCGCGATGTGTATGAACGAGCAGAATTGAAAGTGGTCCGATTTTACTACTTCTCGGTCGAGCCGCCAGATACCGATCACCTCACTTTCCGCGAGAAGAGGATACAAGTGGATGGATTCCCTGAAGATCCGAGCAAATTCCCACTATTCGAGTCCCTGAGACCGACGCTACCCGCCGGCGCATTCTGCTGTCGCCTTTACGTTCATGACTGGAATTCGTTTATTCACATAGCTGCCGAGGGCGCACAGTGTTCATGGATTGAGTAGTGCGCAAGAGTGATCGTAGATTGCGAACCTTGCACCCACCACCACCCTGTGCTAGCTTCTCACTCCGCGCATCCCCGAGTGAACCCGAGTGAAAGCAAGCGATCTCTTAAAACCCGCCAACCGCGAAGAAGCGGAACTTCTCGACAAAATTGATCTCAAACAATTGCCCCAACATCTCGCCGTCATCATGGACGGCAACGGCCGCTGGGCCCAACGCCGCCATCTCCCCCGCGTAGCCGGACATCGCGCCGGCGTAAAAGCCGCCCGCGAAATCATCGAAACGAGTGCGCGCCTCAAACTCCCGTGCCTCACCCTCTATGCGTTCTCGCTGGAAAATTGGCGCCGCCCCCAAGCCGAAGTAGACTTCCTGATGCGCCTCCTCCGCGAGTACCTAAAACGCGAACTCCCCGCCATCCACAAAAACAACATCCGCCTCCTCATCATCGGCCGCTCCGAACAATTGCCCGACGCCGTCCGCAAAGACATCGAAGCAGGCATGCGCCTAACCGCGAAAAACACCGGCATGAAATTAGTCGTCGCGCTGAATTACGGCGGTCGCGCCGAACTGGTTGACGCCTTCAACGCCATGCTCGACCAAGTCCGCGAAAACGGCATGTCCGCCTTCCGCGCCGACGAACAAACCATCTCCGAGCATCTCTACACCGCAGGCCTGCCCGATCCCGACCTGCTCATCCGCACCAGCGGCGAAATGCGCGTCAGCAATTTCCTCCTCTGGCAAATCGCGTACGCCGAAATGTACGTCACCGAAACGCTCTGGCCCGATTTCTCCCGCGCCCGCCTCCTCGAAGCCCTCGCTGATTTCCAAAAACGCGAGCGCCGCTACGGTGGCCTGGGCACCGCCCGCGAACGGGGCAGGGCAGCGGTCGCAAACGCCACAGCCCACAAATCCAACGACGCATCAGGCCGGGGCTAGCGCCCGATGCTCCTGCGACTAGCCACTGCGGCCGTCCTGATTCCGATTGTTGTCGCGTTGGTCTGGTGGGCGCCGGCTATCATCCTCGCAGGCATCGCCGCAGTAGTAGCGATCCTGGCTCTGGTGGAATTCCTGAATCTCGGCGAACGCATCGGCCTGCGCGGCTTCAAACTCTGGACGTACTTCTGCACAGTCCTGCTTTTCTACGCGCAATTCTCGCTCGGCCGCATCGAAACGCATACCCTCGCAGGCGACATTTCCATGGTGCGCGACGCCGCCGGCGGCACGCTCTCCCTCGAAGCCGCTCTGCTGGTCTTTCTCTTCGGCTCGGTAGTTCTCGGCCTGCTAACCAAACGCCCGCTGCACGACGTCCTCCCCGCAATCGCCATCGGCTCCGCCGCGCTACTTTTCGTGGTCTTACCCTTCAGCTACATCGTGCGCCTCGACGAACTCGAACCCGTCGGCCGCCAATTAGTCCTCTTCACCCTAGTCCTAGTCTGGGCCGGAGACATGCTCGCCTACTTCGTAGGAAAATCTCTAGGCCGCGTCCGCATGGCTCCCGCGCTAAGCCCGAAAAAAACCTGGGAAGGCGCGATGGGCAACGTCCTCGCCTCCATGATCGTAGCCGTCCTCTTCGCTCGCTGGATGCAGACAGACGTCCTCACCCTGCTAGTAATCGCCGGAGTAGCCAATATCGCAGGCCAAGCCGGCGACCTGATCGAATCCGCCTACAAACGCGGCGCCGCCGTAAAAGATTCCGGCGGCCTGCTCCCCGGCCACGGCGGCATGTTAGACCGCATTGACAGCCTAATCCTGGCCACCCCAGCAGTCTGGATCCTCTACCAATGGCTAGCCCGACCTCAATAATTCGCCGGCGCCGTTGAATTCGTAGCGCCGGCGTCCCGCCGGCTCTTGGAGTTGGTGTTGCCGTTGCATTTGTAGCGGCCGCCTGTTTCTTAGGCGGGCGTTGTTGACGTTCCCGTTGAATTTGACGTCGTTTTTGAATTTGTAGCGGCCGGTTCAGGTTCATCGAACCGGGCAGCACTTGCCTTCGGTTTTCTCTGCGCCCTCTGCGCCCCCGCGATAAAAGCTTCTCCTTACGCGTGCTCTTCCTCTTAACTCTTAACTGTCAACTGTTAGCTCCGTCTTCCTCCGATTTTCCTCCGCCGTTCCTCCATCCCCTCGGTGTAAATCCTTTGACTTCCGCAACAACACACCACCAAAACCGAAATTCGCATTCCGCTCCAAACCCCTATAAAATATAGCGCACAAACAAATGAAACGAATCTCCATCCTAGGCTCCACAGGTTCCATAGGCCGCCAATGCCTGGACGTAGTCGCGACCAACCCCGGCAAATTCCAAATAGTAGCCCTAGCCGCGGGCAACAACGTAAAACTAGCAGCCGAACAAGCCCAACAATGCCACCCGCAAGTAATCAGCGTAGCCACAGAAGAAGCCGCCAAAGAACTATGCGCAGCCCTAAAAACCACGCGCCAAAACAATCATCCCCAACCAGAAATCCTCTTCGGCCCAGAAGGCATGGAACGAGTAGCCACTCACGAAGAAGCGGAAATGGTCGTGTCAGCAGCAGTAGGAGTAGTAGGCCTCCCCGCCACCTACAAAGCCATTGAGCAACGCAAACACATCGCCCTAGCGAATAAAGAAGTCCTAGTAGCTGCCGGTGAAGTGGTAATGGCCGCAGTCCACCGCCACAAAATCGCCCTGCTCCCCGTTGACTCCGAACACAACGCCATCCACCAATGCCTCCGCGCCGGCGAAGCCAGAGAAGTCAAACGCCTGATCCTCACCGCATCCGGCGGCCCCTTCCGCAAAACGCCCATCTCCCACTTCGCCAAAATCACACCGAAACAAGCCCTGGCGCACCCCAACTGGAAGATGGGTCAGCGCATCACAATTGACTCGGCCACGCTAATGAACAAAGGTTTCGAAGTAATCGAAGCCAAGTGGCTCTTCGGCACGGACCTCGACAGAATCCAAGTGGTCATCCATCCGCAATCTACAATTCATTCCATGGTCGAATTTGTGGATGGTTCAATCCTGGCACAACTCGGCCCAACGGACATGCGCATGCCCATTCAATATGCGCTAACCTATCCCGAGCGGGTCCCGTCCAATACATGTGCCTTGGACTGGTCCACCCTGCGCAAACTTGAATTTGCCGCAGTGCCCGGGAAGAAGTTCCCGTGTCTCACCCTGGCAAAAGAAGCTGCGCGCCAGGGAGGCCCGCTCCCATGCGCGCTAAACGCAGCGGACGAAACAGCGGTCGCGGCATTTTTGGAGAAGCGCTTGCCGTTCCTGGGGATCGCATCAGTGATTGAAAAAGTGCTCGAAAAAATGCCGCGCGCCACGCTGCACAGCATCGCCGACGTGCTCGAAGCCGACGCCGAAGCTCGCCGTCTGGCGCGTCTAGAAATCCAACTCGTATCGCGGCGCGGAAAGAATTAAAATACTCTTTGAGGTCTTATGCATAATTTCTTAGTCGATCTCGTTACGGTCACCATCGTCCTCGGCATCATGATCTTCGTTCACGAGTGGGGCCATTTCGCCGCCGCCAAACTCTGCGGCGTCCGCGTGGACGTTTTCTCCCTCGGTTTCGGCCCGCGACTTTTCGGCATGAAGCGCGGCGACACCGATTACCGCCTCAGCGCCCTGCCATTCGGCGGCTACGTGCGCATGGCCGGAGATAATCCCCTCGAAGAGCGCACCGGCGCAGGATACGAATTCCTTTCCCGCCCCCGCTGGCAACGCGTAATCATCGCGATCGCTGGTCCAGTAATGAATTTCGTCCTCGCGCTGGTAATCCTCTGGGGCATTTTCTGGCGTCTCGGCATTCCCTCGCCCGTCTTCGAACACCAGGCTGCCGATGTGGTCGCCGTCCCGCAATCCATGCCGACGACAGGCGTGCAGCCGGGCGATCGCATCATCGCCGTGAACGGTGTCCCAACTCCGACCTGGAAAAAGGTTTATTCGGAATTCGAGAAAGCCAAGCCCGGAAGCGCAATTACGATCGCCGTCTCGCGCAGTGGTGCGAACCAGATCATCACGACGACCGTCCCCGATCATCCCGCCTCGCCCGACAATCTGTTCGGATTTCCTCCGCTGCCAGCCGTGATCGCCGAAGTGGATGGCGGCACGCCCGCGGATCGCGCCGGCCTGAAACCGGGCGACACCATTGTCGCCATGAACGGCAAGCCCGTCGTCACCTGGCCCCAGTTGGTCGAAGGCGTCCATCAATCCGGCGGACATCCAATCCAATTCGAAGTTCGTCGCGACAGCCAACAACTCCAGCTGGACATAACTCCCATGCAGGGCACTGACCTAGAAGGCCAGCCAGTCTGGCAAGTCGGCGTGCTGCCCAACACTGATGAAGACTACGAGCGCCAATCATTCGTCGAGGCCGGCAAAGACGCCGCCGCTTCCACCGCCTCCGGCATTCGCCAAATCGGCCAGGTTCTCGTAGGCCTCTTCAGCGGCAAAGTCTCCATCCGCCAGCTGGCAGGCCCCGTAGGCATAGCCCGCATTTCCGGCGAAGCCGCCAAGCGCGGCCTACCCACTCTGCTCGAGTTCATGGCCGTCATCAGCCTGAACCTCGGCCTGCTAAATCTTCTCCCCATCCCGATCCTCGATGGCGGCCACATCCTCATGCTGGCAATCGAAGGTATCCTCCGCCGCGACCTAAGCATCACCGTAAAAGAACGCTTCGTCCAAGTAGGCCTGGTGTTCCTGCTAGGCATCTTCGCCTTCGTAATGTACAGCGACATCCTAAAAGCAGTCCAAAGTCACCGCTGACGATACGACCAGCATCTTCATCCTGAACCCGCGGCCGCGGGTGAAGGATCTCTCTCTTTCTTTCTCTGTGTCCTCCGCCTTTCTCAGTGCACTCTGTGTTAGATCTTTAAGCCTCTCTCGTCCCTCGCCTCCTTTTGCTATAATCTCCTCATACATACACATGTCCGCCACACCCGCACATCGCGTCTCCACCGGCGAACGCATCAATCACGAACTCCCCGGCCATCTCGAACGCGAACTAGGCGCCCGCGGCATTCGTCTCACTCGCCAGCGCCGCGTCCTCCTCCAAGTAATGGACACGGCCCGCCGCCACCTAGACGCCGACGAAATCCTGCAACGCGCCCAGAAACTCGACTCGCGCGTAACCCGCGTAACCGTCTATCGCACGCTCGACCTGCTCAAGCGACACGGTCTAATTGACGAGCTCGACCTCCTGCATCTTCGCGGCGATCGCCATTTCTACGAAAGCCACGGCCCGCGCGACCACATCCACGTAGCCTGCATCCGCTGCGGCAAAGTTCGTGAATTCGAAAGCGAACTATACGAACAGTTGAAGAGCCAGATCTCCCGCGACTGCGGCATCGAAATCACAGTAACCCGCACAGAAGTAGGCGGCCTCTGCGCCGACTGCCGCAAACCCCGCTAGCATCCAGCAAACGCACGCACCTCAAATTGGGAAGCGACACGAAACATAGCAACCGAGTCGACAAATCAAAGAAGAAATTCAAACTGAAGTTGTTCCGACGATGCGACAAGCATCGTCATCCTGCCTGCCCTGAGTGATTTTGCGAAGGGAGGGCGGCGCCTTTGCCTCATGCTGCCCGAAGGATCTCTCTTACCGTTCTCTGCGTCTCCGTGGTTAACGCCTCATTCTTTCTCGGATTTCTCTCCGCTCTTGCTCCGTGTCCTCTGTGTAAAATCTTTTGACTTCTGCAACCTCGAGAAAACCTAAAACGGCATCGTCCCATACTTCCCCTCGAACTCCGCCAAAGGCACCATATCAATCGCATCCCAAGGGCACCCCTCAAGAAACGACCCATCCGGCCCTTTGCTCGTACACAATTTGCACCCGATGCACAAAAGCGGGTCCACCAATATCCTCCCAAACGGCGGATGATCCGCGTCCGGCACCCAGAACATGCAATCCGCCACCGGACAATACTCCACGCAAGCTGGCGACCCCGCGCATCCCGTGCACATCTCGTTGATCACCGCCACAATATGCGGCTTGCGTTTCCTCTTGGTGGTCGTCCCTTCGGAAATCGGCTCGTACTTCTCGATCTCGCCATTCACATAACGCGCCACTGCCGGGGTATATTCAGTCACCGTCGCTCCAATGAACCGCCAAACTCGCCCACATTCTCAACGCCCAGGGCAGGGAAGTCAATGACCGCCTGAAGTGCATTTGTAGCGGCCGCCTGTCTTTGAGGCGGGCGCTGTTGACGTCGCCTTTGAATTTGTAGCGGCCGGTTCAGTTTCATCGAACCGGGCAGTCTTTGCCATAGGTTTTCTCTGCGTCCTCTGCGTCTCTGCGGTAAGGTTCTCTATCTTTCTCCGATTTTTCTCCCGCTTTTCTCCGTGCCCTCTGTGTTAAATCTTTTAACGTCCCACGCTCTCAAGCAAACGCCGCAATCACCGCCGCCGTAAACTCCGCGGTCGAAGCCGTCCCGGCCACATCCCGCGTAAGCACCTTGCCTTCCCGATACACAAGATGCAAAGCGTCCTCAATCCTCTTCGCCGCTCCTAGCTCCCCCACATGCCGCAACATCAGAATCGCGCTCATCAAAAGCGCCGTAGGATTCGCAATCCCCTTACCAGCAATATCCGGCGCGGTCCCATGCACTGCCTCAAAAATCGCCACCGTCTCGCCCATGTTCCCGCTAGGTACCACTCCCAATCCGCCGACCAACCCCGCTGCCAAGTCACTCATAATATCGCCATACAAATTCGTCAGCAAAAGCATGTCAAACTGGTGCGGATTGATCACCATCTGCATGCAAGCATTATCCACAATCAATTCCTTGTACTCGATGTCCGGATAATTTTCCGCCACCTTGCGCACCGATGTCAGAAACAATCCATCCGACAGCTTCATGATGTTCGCTTTATGTATCGCGTGAATCTTCTTCCGTCCATATTTCCGCGCAAACTCAAACGCGAACTTCGCCACCCGCGTCGAAGCCTTCTCCGTAATAATCTTCAAACTCTCCACCACGCCTGGAACCACGGTATGCTCCAGCCCCGCGTAAAGATCCTCCGTGTTCTCGCGGATCAGCACAATATCCACGCCCAGATAGCGCGACTGCACGCCCTCCAAATTCTTCACCGGCCGCAAATTCGCATACAAATCCAGCGCCTTGCGCAACCCCACATTAATGCTAGGCGGCCCCCCAGCCACAGCCGTCGCCAGCGGCCCCTTCAACGCCACCCGGTTCTTGCGGATCGATTCCAGCACCCCCGAACGCATAAAGTCCTGCCCCCGCCGCTCGATCTCCGCTCGCGCCGGAATTTCCTCCCACGCAATGTCCACGCCCGCCGCGCCAATAATCCGTTGCACCGCGTGCGATACTTCCGGCCCAATCCCGTCGCCAGGTATCAAAGTAATTGTATGTTTCATAGTCGCTTTTCATTTTATGGGAAACCCCGCAGCTTGTACACGAGCGCGCTAGCATCTAATTCTCGATTGATAAGCAACTCCCACGCGCGGACTCGAGCGAAATTCAGTTTCGTCGCATCCCAGGCCCCCTGCATCGCGTCGCGCGCAACTACTTCGCCGCCTCGCTGTGCAGTCGCAGCCGCTTGAACTTGCCGTTTCTCTACTTGCGCTTCTTGTCCCAACCACCCAGATTCAAGGCCATCCTCGTGCAAGAAGCTCGCAACTCGTCCGCCAGTCCGCGGCCGTCCAAAGTCCGCGCCACCACCATCCCACCGATGCACAATGCCGCGATACTTTCCGCAGTCATACGGCGCCGCCGGCCATTCTGGACCAGGCTCCGCTCCAACACGCTCACCATGGCCTTGAAAACGGTCTCGAAGGCGATCTTCGCCGATTTGCCGCTCCGTGCCACATCCGTGGGCAACGCCACCATCGGACAAGAATTCTCCACATCCTCGAAATGCTGCCGAGACAAATACGCGCGCACCACTTGCGGCCCAACGTCAGTCGACGACAAATCCACACGCACGCCTTCCCAGCAACTCTTCCATTCCGGATCCGTGAAAAAACACCCCAGCACCGCTGCATACAAATCGCTCTTGCTCCGGAAGTAGCTGTAAAATCCGCCGTGCGTCAGGCCCGCTCCGGCCATGATCTGCTGCAGCGACACACTTTCAAATCCGCGCAAATTGAAAAGCCTGCGCGCGCTATCAATAATCCGTTTCTTCACTGCCGTCCTATGTCCAGCCGGGTAGGGCATGGAACCTCCTGACACACGAGCAGCCAAAGTATGCTCCGAACCGCGTCCACCCAACCACTAAAATATTATGTTGAACATATTTTCGCTCGGTGTTGTCATACACCCGGACCCAAACGAGCAAGCTCGACAGAACTCAGGAGGATAACAGTGAGCGTTCGAACCAATAAAGCAGCCCTACCCGACGACCGAGCACGCAGGCAAATCCTGGTCGGTGCCGCACTGGCCGTCAGCGGACTTGTCCTAGGCCAAACAGAAGCTCACGCAAACGCCGATGACCTCATTTCTCACACCGCCGAATCCATCCATCAAGAAGTCACCTTCGCGGCCACCCCCAAACGCGTCTATGAAGCTCTAATCGACGCGAAACAATTCCAGCGCGTAGTCGAGCTCAGCAACGCCATGAAGACGCGCATGCCCGCCGGCGCACCGCCCGCGCAAATCAGCGGCCAAGTCGGCGGCCCATTCTCCACCTTCGGTGGCCTTATCGTCGGCAGGCAAATCGAACTCGTCCCCAACGAACGCATCGTCCAAGCTTGGCGTCCCATGTACTGGGACCCCGGCGTCTACTCGATCGTAAAGTTCGAGCTCGCGGCCAACGGCTCCGGCACCAAACTCACGCTCGACCACAGAGGCTTCCCCGATGGCGACGGCCAAAGCCTCCTCGACGGCTGGAGCAAGAACTACTGGGAGCCCCTCCAAAAATTCCTGGCCCAGCCGTAGCGCATACTGCGCGATCGTCCAGTGAAGAATCGTAGGGGCGGGTCTAAGACCCGCCCCTCGACCAACCCACCAACCACGCCGTTTCAGCCTTCGACCCCGCCACAGGCAGGGTCGAAGGGAGGCCGGCACATCGCTGGCTATGCCTGCCGCAAATTCGTGTCCGGGGCCAGTCGCCCGCCCTTAATCAGTGTTCATCTGCGTTCATCTGTGGTGCCTTTGACCTCTGCGGCCAACGCGTGCGTTCTCAACTAACCAACTCGAAATCTCTCGCAACCATCCCACACCCCCAGGAATCTGATACAATGTACTTGCAATTGTGCCCCGGGCCTGACCCGGACATTTTGTGGAGGAACCGAGAATGGTCCAGTTAACACCAGTAGCCATCACCAAAGTGAAGGAAATCCTGACGCAGCAAAATCCCTCTCCCACCGGTCTGCGCGTCGCCGTCGTGGGCGGCGGTTGCTCGGGTTTCAGCTATCACATGGCTTTCGAGAATCAGGTCAATCAGAACAGCGACAACGTCTATGAATTCGACGGCCTCAAAGTTCTCGTCGATCAGATGAGCGAAATGTATCTCGACGGTGTGCAGATTGATTACATCGAGACAGTCGAAGGTTCGGGCTTTAAATTCAACAACCCGAACGTCAAGAGCACCTGCGGCTGCGGCAGCTCGTTCAGCGTTTAATCACGCTGGCTGCGCCGGTATCAGCGCTCCGCCTGACCTGAGTTCGTTTGCGTGTGTGGCTAGGCATAGCTCCCGAAGGATAATTCCTTCGGGAGTTTTTTTTGCCCGGCAGTCGGGCCGAAGGTTTTGACTCTGTAGCGGCCAGCTTTAGCTGGGCGCCTTTGATTTTGCAGTTGTCGGCGTAGGGGCACGGCGTGCCGTGCCCGCTCGCACGATTTCGCGGCTCCACAGTTCGTCTTTGACTTCGAAGCCGCACTCCAGTGCGCGATCGGCGACGCGCATTGATCTCACAAACCATTCACCCGCTCCGACGCTTTTAAAGGACCACAAACACCATGCGCATCGCGCACCCTAACCACCGCTCATGAAAATCGCTCTAGCCCAGTTCAACCCCACCGTCGGCGACTTCGAAGGCAACTCCGAACGCATCCTCGAACTCGCCGCGGAAGCCAAATCCCGCGGCGCCGAACTCGCCGTCTTCTCGGAACTCTGCGTTTGCGGCTACCCCCCGCAAGACCTAGTCGAGCGCCCCTCCTTCGTCGAACGCAATCAACAAGAACTCGTCCGCCTAGCCAAAGCGATCCCGCTCCCATCGCTCGTGGGATTCGTAGGCGACGCCATGGACAAAACCGGCAAACCCGTAGCCAACTCCGCAGCACTCATCGCCAACGGCAAAATTCTTTTCGAGCAGCGCAAAATGCTCCTCCCCACGTACGATGTCTTCGACGAATCGCGCTACTTTCAACCCGCGAGCAGCCAGCTGATTTTTCCCTTTAGCTCCGAACAACTCGGCATCACCATCTGCGAAGATTGTTGGAACGACGAACGCTTCTGGCCCTACCGCCTCTACGACCGCGACCCCGTAGCAGAAATTGTCGGGAAGGGAAGTAGCCTGCTTCTGAATTTATCGTCTTCACCCTACACGATTGACAAGCGCTCGCTCCGTCACGACATGCTGCAAACCATCGCCCGCGAACATCGCGTTCCCGTCGTTTACGTAAATCAAGTCGGGGGCAACGACAGCCTAATTTTCGACGGTTCCAGCGTAGCTTTCATGCCAGACGGCCGCGTAGCCGCCCGCGCAAAATCCTTCGAAGAAGACCTGGTCCTCTTTAACAGCGTCACGGGCGAAGGCGATATCCGCCCCCTGATCGAAGACGAACACGAAGCCGCTTTCGGCGCTCTTGTCATCGGCACCCGCGATTACGTCCGCAAATGCGGCTTCCACAAAGTCGTCGTCGGACTCAGCGGCGGGATTGACTCCGCGCTCGTAGCCGCCATCGCCGTCGAAGCCTTGGGAGCGCGGAACGTTACGGGTGTCGCGATGCCCGGCCCATACTCCTCAGAAGGCAGTTGCCGCGACGCCCGTCAACTAGCCCAAAATCTCGGCATCGAATTTCTCACGCTACCGATCACCGAAGCCTTCACCAGTTATCGCCAAACGCTAGCCGGAACCTTTACAGGACTCCCAGAGGACGTCACCGAGGAAAATATCCAAGCCCGCATTCGCGGCAATTTCCTCATGGCGCTTTCCAATAAATTCGGTTCGCTGGTCCTCAGCACCGGAAACAAATCCGAAATGGCGGTAGGGTATTGCACTCTCTACGGCGATATGGCCGGCGGCCTCGCCGTAATTTCCGACGTGCCCAAAACGGTAGTCTACGAACTATCGAAATTCGTGAATCGCATGAGGGAACTGATCCCCCGCGAAACGCTACTCAAACCGCCATCCGCCGAGCTCCGCCCCAATCAAAAAGATCAGGATACCCTGCCGGACTACGCTATCCTCGACCGCATCCTGAAAGCCTACGTCGAAGACGTCCGCAGCCCCGAAGAAATCTCCGATCACTATAATCTTCCGCTCGATCTGGTGCGCTCCGTAGCTCTCCGCGTGGACCAAAACGAATACAAACGCAAACAAGCCCCACCAGGCCTAAAAGTCACGAGCAAAGCCTTCAGCGTAGGCCGCCGCTTCCCCCTAGCCCAAAAATTCTCTGTTTAAATGAATTCACTTCGTCACTCGCCCTCAAACAATTACAATCTCAAAGCTTTTGCAGCAACTGCGCACTACCCATGCGCAAAAATACTTGGAGCCGAAAAGATGAATCGCTGGTCCTTACTACTGATCGCCCTGATAGTAATCACCGCACCAAACATTACATCCGCACAGTCCGCATCCGCCGCAGCATCAGTTAATATTCCGCCCGCCGAAGAAGCTCAAATTCTGAAAAATACCGAAGCCTTCGTACGCGAACTCTTCGCCTGGGGCGCCGATTTCAAGGTCAAGACCGGCCCGCTCACCCCCTCGCCCTCCGCGTATTTCTACACAGTCCCCATCGAAGTAACCGTCAACGGACAGACCGACAAAGGCACAGTCTTCGTCAGTAAAGACGGCAAAACGTTCCTCCGCGGCGAAATGTTCGACATCTCCTCTAACCCCTTCGCCGACAATCTCGCGAAGCTCCACGCAGAAGGCAATCCATCCGTAGGCCCCGCCGACGCCCACGTCACAGTGTTCATTTTCAGCGACTTCCAATGCCCCCACTGCCGCGAACTAGCCAGCATCCTAGCCACAGTAATCCCTGAATATCCCCAAGTCCGTTTCGTCTACAAGGACTTCCCACTGACGCAGATCCACCCCTGGGCCGAAAGCGCCTCCATCGGCGCCCGCTGCGCCTATATGCAATCCCCAAAAGCCTACGCACCCGTCCAGGAACAGATCTTCGCCGAACAAGACCTCCTCTCAGCCGAAAATATCTGGGAAAAGCTCATCTCCTACGCCCAGCAAGCAGGCCTGAACCCCGACTCCTTCAAAGCCTGCATGTCCTCCCCCGAAGCCAAAGCCGCCGTGGACGCCAGCCACCACGAAGGAGAAGCCCTAAGCATCACCAGCACCCCCACAGTCTTCGTAAACGGCCATCCGCTAATCGGCGGCGACAAAGCCACCCTGGAACAATACATAAAATACGAACTCTCAGCCTCTGCTTCAGCCACCGCTCCTAGCCGCCATTAGCGGCCCTCCCACAAACGGTCTGGCCCCTGCCAAACGGCATAATTTTTAGGCATTGTGCGGACCCGCAAAGCGTTTACAAGACCAATCCCACTGACACGGAGCCTCGGCCGGCTCGGAAGAAGCTCGTCCAATTCTGCAGAAGCCGACTCAGCGCCGCCGACGATTCTCGCAACTCGACATTCTTGGTAAGTATTGCTCTAGTGCCGCCTAGGGGCATGCCGGATGCAGGTGCTAAGTTGCCTGCCTCAAGACGCCATCAATATCGAGAGGGATGCAACGGCTGCAAAACCACCCCTCCGCCTACCGCCGGCTCAGCCGTCGCCGAGTCGGAAGCGCGATTTGGTCAAGCTCTCAACGCTCCCTTCGATCGTCCTGGCCCTGTCACTTCGGGCGCCAACTTCTCGCCGCAGAAAGCCGGCCCGGTCAATTCTTGGAGGATGCGTTTGGAGTTGCCTTCGAAGTCGCCGACGGTGGGGTTGAACTGGGCTAGAGCGATTTTCATGAGCGGTCGTTAGGGTGCGCGGTGCGCATTGTGTTTTTAGTCCTTATAAAAGCGTCGGAGCGGGTAAATGGTTCGTGAGATCAATGCGCGTCGCCGGTCGGGCAAGGGCATGACAACAGCGTGTCGAGACTTCACACTCAGGCGCCCAACACTTGCCCAGCAACCCATTTCCAGCAATCCAGCCAGCGGGAAAATGCACCACGGCCCGAGCTTCGACGCCGTCAGGTCGGGCCCAGCCCATGTTCGCAACAAACACAACCCCACGCGCAGTGGCCAGAGGCACCGTCGCAACGAAACAGCCTGCGGGAAAGCAGCCCCCTACGCACAAGCAACTTCGCCGCAACTGCGCAACTCTACTCATGGAGAGGCAACTTCGTCGCACCCCCAATTCCACTCATAGCGACGCAACTTCGCTGCCGCCCGCAACCCCACTCGCGTGCAAGGCGCCCGGCCCAAACCCGAGCGCCGGAACCCCAAAGAATCTGCAAGACAGCGCGTCACCACCCGTAAAACTAACGCGCAGCAAGCAAAACCAGCCCCAGTTCGCACTGAAGCAACATAATACCCATTCCCGGAAGTCAATGGGTGGTGGCGGTCGGGGGGGGAACTCCACGTCTCCCAGACTCGGCGACCTTCCCGCCGGCACGTCCGAGGGATCGAGGAGAGTGACCCAGGTGCCAAAGACGTTTAGGGGCAACGGAGAAAATGATTCGATGGACATGGTTTGTTGAGCCTTCGCGGCGCTGCCCTTCCCAAAAGCGCACTGCTGGTTGCATCGAGCGAGCGGGAGGACAGAAGAGGGCTATTGCAGTTTCTTGAAGATCCCGTAGAACGTGATCGTATCCGAGGTGATCGCTCCCGCCGCGAGTTCTGGAAACGTGCCTGCAGCGCTTCCCTGCTGAAATATTTTTACTTTGTTCGAGTTCATCGCTGCGCCGGGATAAAACACGTAATCGTAGCCGGCCAGCCCATCCATCCACGCCGTGCCTTGAACGCGCGGCTGATCCGAAGCAATCAGCGGAACTTGCGAGAGATCGAGCGTGTCTCCGCTGGCGGTGTAATTTCCCGTCGCTGCGACCGTTCCGCTTACGTGGATGCGCTTCCCGTCATCCCATGTATCCACAACCGAAAATGTCAGTGCCATATTTCCTCCAATTAGTACGGTGCCACGCTGAGGCTCTGGATCTGTCCGGGTTCGGCCTGGGCTCCGGCGGTTAAAGAATCTTGCGTTTGACTGACGTCTACCACGACCCCGTGGCCTGCCTGTTGGCGGCTTGCTCGCACGAGGGCCCTTGGACAGCTGCTACAAAACCTCGCAGTTCACTGCTATGATGTTGAATTCGTGACGCAACCCGAAAGCCTGCAATTGAATCCTAAGCGTCGAAGTTCTGGCCAAAGTCCAAGAGGGGGAACCTGGTGCGGTTACTGAGAATTCTCTGTGTGCTGGTGGTGATTGGATTTGCGGCGCTCGCGCTGGGCATGGCGCTTAGAGATCCCGCGAATCGCTCCCACGCCCAAAACCAGATCGAAATTCAAGCAAGTACCGCCGCGCCCGCGCGATCTAGTTCACCGGCGGCAGCCTCAACCGCTAGTCCGGTGTCGTCCAGCGGCGCGCCCGCGATCCTGGTGGCATCGAATGTCGGCATCCGCACCTTGGCAGTCGCGTCGCAACCTTCCGAGACCCCGGTCGCGAGCAGCACAGCGGCGTTATCTACGCAGTTGTACGTCACTGCGATTGACCGCCCCGATCAGGTGTTTTCGTACATCGTTCACACTACGCCGAATGTGGCGCCAGCCAATGCTGCCAAACTCCTCGCCACGACAGCAGCCGGAGTGGGCACCGTCGGCTCGATTGGTGACGGTGGCGCAGCGAGTGCCGCCGAACTCGATCTCGCACTGAATGACTTCAGCAAGCGCAGCGAAGTCGCCGTAGCTTCCGACGGCACGCTCTTTATCGCAGACACCGGCAACGCCACGGTCCGCACCGTCGCCGGAGCCGCGACCAGTGAGCCGTTCATCATCCGCAGCGTCGCAGGACGTTGGGCGCCGCGCCAGAATGTCCAGCTGACTGAGCCCTTGGGAGTGACGCTCGATCGCGCTGGAAATTTGTATATCTCGGACCATGGCGCAAATGCTGTCGTTGAATTCTTTGGTGCCGCTTCTCCCAAAGCCGGCCAACTGGAAGTGCTCGCGCATGTGGTTTCGCCCGCTACTGTCGCGGTCACGCCCGATGGCAACACTGTTTTCGCCGCCTCGCCTGACACCGGCGTGATCGTGGCGATCAACACGCAAACGCGCGCGCTGCGCAGCGCCGGCGTATCTGCCGCGCCGCTGTTCGCCGCGTCGGCACGCTCAGATGCCGCCCGCATCATTCCTCAAGGCCTGGCGGTGGACGGAGGTGGAAACTTATTCATCGCCTACACTGCGGCAGGGGGCAATTCCGACCAGATTTTGCGTCTCGATGCCATCTCGTCGAAATTGACTGTCGCCGCACGGGGCTTGAGCGCCCCTGGCAATATTTCCTTCGACGCACAGGGCGACTTGTTCGTCGCCAATCAAGGCATGCGCCAAGTTTTGAAATTCAACGCGATGGGAGTTCCGGCCACCGGTGTGACGCTGCTGCCGCCGGCACCGTGTACCGCGGCGACGGTATTTTGCGACCAAGTAATTGGTGGCACCAGCCCGACGCTCGCTTACGAGCTGTTCAACAACAACAGCAGCGCGATCACGGGAATCACCGCGGGCTTCACTGCCGGCAATACCACCGACTTCACGATTGCCAATTCTTCCTGCGCCACTTCACTGGCCGCGAACGGCAGCTGCGCGTACAACGTCGCATTTGCGCCTGCCGCAAACGTTGTCTCCGGGTGCCCTGGCGGAGCCGCGTCGAATATGCGCTGCGCGACGTTTACGGTGAACTATACCGGCGCGACCGCACCGCTCTCTGCCGAAGCCAGTGGTGTCGCTGATGATTTCGAAATTACGTGCATGACCACCATGACGTTCACTTGCCCGCCCCCGTCGAATGGCGCGCCTTATCAAATTACGATCGCGCAGGGCTTCCCCGCGACGTTTCAATTGCAGATCGTACCGGACGACACGTTCAGCGGCGCCGTGACGCTGAACTGCCCGACAAATCTACCTTCCGCGCCGACGGGTAGTGCAGGAAATCCCACCACTTGCGGCATTTCGGCCGGCACCACTGTCAGCCTGCCGCTAGCCAACACGCTCACGTTGCCGGTGACCGCCGGAACTGCGGTGCCCTTCAATGTCACATTTCAAACAACGACAACCAGCGGTAAGCAGTTCCCCGCCGCTGCGGCTGCCGCGGCGAGACGACTGGGCGCCATCGCCGGGTTTTTCTCCTGGACATCCGGCGGGTCTGCCGGCTCGGGAGGTTCTCGCGGCCCGCGAAATCAGGGCGCAGGAGAGTTAGCGGCGGCTTTGTTACTTGCCGCAATATTCTGCATATTGGTTTGGCTCGCCCGTCAAACGCGTATGCGGCGCGTCGTCCCGGTTCTGGCGTTCACGGTGGCCGTTACGATTTGCGCCATTCTGGGCGGCTGCCATAGCTACAACTCAACCGCCAGCGTCACTCCCTTCACCCCGACGGGCACGTTCACGCTCACTGTGCACGGTTTCGTACAAAATGCCTCGCGTGGTTTTACGATGACGCTCGTCGTGGACAACTAGTCTTCTGTACCTTTACGTCACGCTAGCGTGATACGCAGAATCCCTGGTGACGGCACACATGAATCTATAGGTATACGATTCCCCGCTGGTATCCATAGGGCCTTCGTCGCCGTCCGGTCGTCTGCTCCGGACGTACGTAACGATTGATCAAATTCTCGATAGCCGTCTGCGCTGCGCCCAGCAGATCCACGGCGAGCGCTCGCGCCCCACGCGAGCGTGCAGCCAGAGCCGCCGTGGCATATCCCAGTGCATCAGTGGCCGAGCGAATCTGCACCGGATCGGTGCCGAGCACCAGCGACGGCAGCACTTTTTCGTAGCGCACGCGCACGGTGGTAGATTGCGTGGCGCCAACCAGATTTATCTTGTCTTCTCGCCATTCCCACAGTCGCATGTGCGAACTGGGTTGCAGGTTCAGCATGCTGCCACCGCTGGTGAATTTCTCCATGGGCACGAAGACGTCCCCGGTGTTCGTCGTGGCGCGTTCCCACAACACATGAGGCATCAAGCAGTCCGTGGGAAGCTGCGGGCTGGATACATCGCTAATTTCCGTATTCGTCACGCCGGTCGTGCCATTTAGGTCCAGCTCGATGTCCTGCTGCTCCATCAGCACGCTAACGCCATTTTCCGCGAGCTCCCGCTGCAATCCCCGGTACGCCGAATTCAGCGGCGGCATCAGCAGCGTATCGGTGAACACCGCGCCCGAGGCGTCATTCACCAGCGCGCGCGCCAGCGTCAGTGCCTCTTCCGCTTGCGAATACGCCGTTGTGGGTAGAACGGGCATGGTTCCTCCGGTGTTTTAACTCGCAGGTTCCGATCGCTGTGATTTGCGTTAGGATGATTCGCAATACTTTGAGCAGAAGTGCAAGAAAGGAGTTCCAATGGCAGCGAACGACAAACGCCAGTACATTTCTCCGCCTGGTGGCATGGGTGATCTGCCGTTCAGCAACGCAGTGATCGCCGGTAACACCGTCTATCTCGCCGGACACATTGGCTTCGATCCTGCCACGCGAAAACTTCCGGATGATATCGAACTCGAAGCACGCTTCGTGCTCGAAGCGCTGCGCGAAACGCTCACCCGCTGCGGTTTAACCATACAAGATCTGGTTTCGCTGACGATATTTTGCCCCGAGCTTTCGCTGTATGAGCGATTCAACTCGGTCTATCGTACATACGTGCGCGCGCCATTCCCGGCCCGCGCGTTCATTGGCTCCGGTCCACTACTCTTCGGCGCGCACTTCGAAATTCAGGCCGTCGCCGTAAAACCCGAGGCCTGATTAAGCCGCTCTGATCGATTCGTATATCAATACCGGCACCGGCTCGGACGGCACCGTGAATTGGCCGCAGGTCAACGCCAGCCTCGCCACGCTGGTTGCCAACTTCATCTCCTCCGGCCTGGTCCATCTCACGCCTTCGCTCACCACCGCACAAATCACATCCTTCGTCACCGGGCTCGCACAGATAATCAGCACCTACAAGGTATCCACCAATCGCGCTTCGCTCTGAAGGCCCTTGGCACGACGCTACAAATTCAAAATGTCAGCGTCGGACATGCGCTTGTAGTCCACGTCACGCGAACTCACCGCGCGTCGGCCGTCATTGCCCGCGCCGCCCGATCCCGCGATGTCGACGCGCCGCTCCGCCGTGCGCTGCCGCGCGCGCCGCTCGTGATTTGCGGAAACCACGGTCGTGGTCCACTCATTCAGCACCCGCTTAGCAACGCCGGGCAGCGCCTGGCGCGCCCGGCCGGTCACCAACGAAACGATGGCCCGCTGATGCTCTTCATCGAGCCCACCCGCACGGAACGCATCCCGCATCTGCTGCCCCAAGGCGCGATTGCTCCGCAGCGTGGCGTCTAGCTCGCGATAGATTTCCCCCACAACCCTGTTCCGCGCTGACTTCGATATGCCTTCCGGCAGCAGCCGCTCCACCTGCGATTCAATGGCGTCCACCACACTGGAGACCGCCGCCGCATTCGTTGAATGAAAAAAATCCATTTGCGCCGGAGTCACCGTCGGGCCGGCATCGCGCGTTTGCCCTTGGTTCGGCTCTTGGCTCTGGATTCGGCTTTGCGGCGATGCTTCCGTCGGCTGTTGCGTTCGATTCGCACGGTCGGCGAACAATTCGCGCATGCCGGAGGTACGCGCGCCGTCGCCCGATTTCCGCGCCGCGTCATCAACCAGCGCATTCATCGCGCGCGCCAACGACGCAAACGCCTCAGGATCCAATTTCGCAACCGCGCGCGCCTCTTCGGGCGTCGCAAGTGTTTCGCGGTAAGCACTCGCTTCTTGCCACGCATCGCGCAATTCGGGATTCGCATCCAGCGCCGCGCGCAAATGTTCCGGCTCGAGTTGCGCCGTGGCGTTCACGCCCGGAGCTGCCGCGTCCGCTGCGGAAGCTCGGCGTGCGCCCCGCTGAACTTCCTCATTGCCAAAATCCATAGCCAATTGTTCGTTCGTCCGCGCTCCCGAATCCTGCGCGCTCGGATCGTGCCCTCGCCATTCACCTCGCGACGAGCAGTTCTGCGCGGTGCCTGCGGCAGCAGTCCAAGTATTTCGTCGTCGCTGGAATTGCGATTCAAAACCGGCGGCGGAGTAATTGTGTTTGAGCCCATACCCTATTCGCCTCCCCTAGTTTCCAAACGTGTACCGATATGCACCTGACCTACTCACAATTGCCCCAACTCTATTCTGTTGTGCCTAAGCCACTTACGCGATTCGGACGCCCGTTCTCCCTGGAGTTTTCCACAATGAAACTACAGTACTATTCCCGCTTCGGCATCGCTCTTGTACATCTACAAGCAGCAGGGGGAGCTGTACGTTAGTCCAGGGGGACGCGGCAGACCCTGCATATAACTGAGGTAACACCGATGAGCGCGCCGCCGATCGCCTCCGCACAAGCCACCACAAATTCTGGATCGTCCAACTCACCAGTAGGCACTGAACGCCGGCGCCGCAAGCGCGCGAAAATCACCGCGCAAGTTCACATGCGCGGAGTGAATACCCCGGAACCCTTCGAAGAAATCTGCAAGAGCGTGGACGTGTCGCGTGACGGACTTCTGGTCACCGCTGTGCGCGCTGGATACTGGAAGGGCCAGCGAATCGACGTCACATTCCCTTATTCCACAGCAGCAGCCGCGCTCAATTCCTCGCAAGCCGCCGAAGTGGTGCGCGTCGCCGAACAGGACGGCCGCTATGCGGTCGCATTGCAATTCATCAATGCGAAGTCCGATTCCACCGCAAAAGACGCCGCCGGGCGCGATCCCTCAGTTGCCGGTGTTTCCGCGCCTTCCACGTCCACACATACCAAACAGCAGTCGGTCGTGCTTGCCGTCGAATCCGACCCGAAGACCGCCGAAATCATGCGCAGTGTTCTTTCGAATGATGGCTACACCGTCATCATCGTCCCCACGGCACAGCAAGCTCTGGACATCCTGCGCAACACCGTCCCGGCCGTGTTTCTCGCTGAAGTGGAGGCGACAGATATGAGCGGCCACGACCTCTGCCTGATTATCAAGCGCAACGAACGCCTGCAGCGGGTGCCTGTAATCCTGTTAACGAAATCGGCGCGACCTACCGACTACTCCGCCAGCCACCAGCTCGGCGCAGTCGTCTGCATGGCCAAGCCCTTCAAACCAGAGCGTCTGCTGCACGTAGTCCGTTTGGTAGCCCCACCGCCAAGCGCCAGAAGCGCCTACGGCACCTCGCGTTACTCCAGCGGCTCAATCGAACGCGCCATCTAGCTTCCGCCGCATTGCTGTTATCGACGGCGAGCGGTATTTGTCGGCGTCTGCGCCGGCATTGCAACCGCTGCCGCTTGCTGCTTCCGCAAGAAATCCCGATGGAACAGCGCGTGTGCTCGTACGTTGGTATACCCCAGTGGAGCTTCAATCTTCGCCACCTGTCCAGCGTCCGACGAAAACCACCGCATGCAGATCTCCAGCTCCACCGCGTGATTGTCCGCAAACTCATCCGGCATGATGCTCGGCAAAATCACTTCTGCGTCCACTCCGCCAGGAGATGCAGCCGTGGCCGCCGGCCCCACAGCAGCCGTCACGTCCTGCCTATGCACGACGGGCATCTCTCCCACCAGCTGCGCGATTTCGCGATATTGCTTGGTTCGCGACTCTTCCTCGGGGATTACGAACACCTCGAGTCCGATTAATCGCTTGATCAGCGCCGTATTTTCCGGATGCGCCAGAATCGCTTGCATCTGCGGATCGGGATTGGCGAGCAATTGCAGCAGCACCGCGCGCTGCTGCGACCACAAAGTGGGATACTGCTCATCTGTTTCCGGATAACTGAACAAATTCCCCTTTAGATCCGCCCGCCGAATCCATTTCGATTCGAACGCCGCGCCGGCCCCGAGCAAAGTCACTTCCACATCGTTCGGGCGGTTCCGCCGGAAGCAATCCACCGCCAAAAGCATGATGTCGGCGTGGAAGAACTTCATTCGCCTCCACACCAAACCGATGCGTCCCATCGCCTGGTCGCGGGCCATCGCATATCCCGACGCCGTATCATTGTTCGACATGGCTCCGCCAAAGAGCGCGGGGAATGCTCCAGTGAGAAATTGCGCCACGGGGCGCATCAAACCAGCGGCGTGCTCCGCCAGATCCGGAGGAACTTCCGCCGCGTCAGGCTGGAAGAACCCCGCTGCTAGGGATTGTCCTGGTTTCGCACGCGCCGGATAATGCGCGCCCGGTTCCGCGGTCTGCCCCTGCAGCGCGTCGAAATCCAATACCTCGCTGTCCGCATAAATCGGCGGAATCCCGTACTCGTAAGTTTCCATCTGCAAATTCGAGAGCGTATTGAAACGCTCCTGCACGCTGATCAGTGCGTCTCCCAACGCCGGCCGCCCGCTCGAGCCATCTCCCGGCAGGGCGTGCAGCACGCGCCAGTGATCGTCCATGTTCTCGCTGCGCGATTCGCAGTAAGTGTCGCCAGCAAACGCGACGTACGCTCCATCGGGAAACATCTCCAGTAGTTCATCGCGTAGCGCCTTATCCTCCAGCGCGAAGAACGCCCACGGCCGCAACCAAGTTCGTTGGAAGGTGATCAAATTAATGTTGGTGTCGCCGCCCTCGGTCAGCGGTCCGCCCTGCGATTGCGCCAACCGCGCCAGCCTTTCGTATTCCTGCGAGCCGCTCGCGACCGGCGACCCGATCTTGTCTGCCGCATGCGGGTACGCCGCGCGCAGGCGCGCCTGATGAACTTCCATGTTCCACTGAATATACGGATACTCGTGCATCTCGCCCGCCCAGGGCGGCGTCTTCAACTCCAAGCCACCAACGATCGTTACCACTCCCTGCCCGTTTGGCACGCGCTGTCAAGTTTCGGCTGTGGGCACTGTCACCAGTTCCTCCGCGACAAAATCCTCCTCGGTAAGCACCGCGCCACAGGTGTCGCAAGCCCTGCCGACATCAGTGTCAGAGCCTTCGTCAGCATTCGGCTCAACGAGATTAGCTCCAAGCTCTTGATCCTCACCTTCACCCGGACCCCCAGCTTTTTCGCCTGAAACGCTTCCCTTTCGCGCAAACTCGCTGCCCCGCGCTTTGTTCTCCGCCCCGCATTCGGGGCACACATACACATCGCTGCCAATCTTCACTTCGCGCGTCGCAATCTCTGTTTCCGGGTGGAATCCGAATCGCTGGCCATCCCCCACAAACCGCACGTACGCTCCCACCTTCCCGTCCGTCCAAAGATTGAACGCTTCCTCCACAATCAAATTTCCGATGCGGTTGTTGCGCTCCACCAGCTGCGCCACTTCCGTTGCGGCCTTCGCCGCGGCCACGTCCTCTTCCGCCTGCGCTGAAGACGGGAAAAACCTCACGCGCGGCACGTCCTGTGATAGCACCGCCACCAGCGAAAGGCCGAACGCCTGATAAATATTGGTGACGAACTCGTAGCGGGGCAGATCTTCCAACGACGAATTGTCCGAAAGCTTTTGCTCAAACGGCAGGTGCCAGTTCTGATCCCGCTCGTTCCACCACAGATATTGCAGCCCGCGCCAGAATTGGTGCGCCTGTTTGATCCTGCGCACTTCCTGCCGGCGCGTTCCCTCTGACTCGAACGAGAATTGATATACCAGCCGTCGCAGCGCGCCTTCCAACCGTTCCGGAAGTTGCTCGTTGTTCGGACCGTAGGGATTGGTCTGTGCCGCCGCCCGCGACTCCCGCTTGCCTTCCCTGCTGGACGCCGCGTTTCCTTCGCTCAACACCGGCCCTTCCACGGGCACAATCGCCGGATCGGCTGGTGAAAATGATCTCTGCGTGGGCATGCATTGTCCTCGCTTGCGCTGCTGATGATGGTGGTCTCTAGCCTGCCACGGACGGGCTCCGCGACGACACACGCACAACTACGCACACACCAACCGAAAACGTGTTCACCGCATTGAAATGTTCGGAGAAAAACTGGTCCACAACAGAATTTACTTCGCCACGCGTGAAACAACGACCGTCAGCTATTGCAGTACGAACGATCGCTGCCCCAACGCGATCGCGTCGGCCAGTCGTGCTCCACGCTCGTCGGCCGAAAATCCAAAAGTGCAATTCGTGAAGCGAACATTTTGCAGCGAAACCTCGCCACCTTCGTAACGCAGCCGCGATCCAATGAACGTCACGTTCTTCCAGCGAATCCCATCCAGCGTCTGCGCAGCTCCCGCGATCGTCAATCCATCTACGCGCACGCCGTCCGCCATCACCCGCGTCGAAGGTGGCAGCAGGATTTCCGAAGCATCCGGCATCAGCGTCGCATCAATGTAATTGCCGTGCAAAGCAGCAGGATCCAGCAATTCGTTGGCGCCAAGCGCCCGCGGCGCCGCCAATATCACGTGCCCTGGAATATTCACGGCATGGGCCGCCTGGACTCCCGGTCCTACATCAGCCCCGGAATTCAGACTCCCCGTCTGAGCGGCATTTTCATTCTTCGGCGCCGCACCCTCACTCCCGCCACCTGCTTCAGGCAGAACCGGCTGCGCGGAGCGGAATTGCGCCAGTTCAATCCGTGCCAGCGTCACATGCTCGACCAATCGCGCGTTGTCAGGATGCGTCTGCAGGACACGATCCAGTTCGTGAACCGTGTGCTCAAAGAATTCAGGCGTGGCCGTTTCCGCCCGCATTCGCGCGGTCATCAGTATCGTCGCCGCGCGATCCGCCTGCATTTCGGCCGCTGTGATGTTGCCGCCTACTCCCTGCGCAACCGCTTGTTCCAATGCGTCCAACAAAGCCGTCTGCCACGCTGCCACTCCCGGCCTGTCGCTCGGCGGCCTCGCCAAAAAATGAGGCGCGTCGTTGCCCGCCATCCTCGCCGGATCCAACAATCGTTGCGCGCCTTGCCATGCGAGCGTCGCCATCAGCGCCATCGCCAGCGACACCACCGCCACGCGCGCGTACATTGGCGCCGGCGTATACCCGCTCTTGCGTCTTAACCAGCGGCGGTCCCGCCCGCTCGGCGTTTCCCAAATCGTCAATCCCAGCCTCGCTTCACAACCGCTAACTGCTCACCACCATTCTAGAACAGCCTGCGCGCCAGCGCGAACCTCCGCATTAGATCCACTGATCGGACCCAAACAAAATCGCGGCGGGACCGCGCACTCGTCTTCGCTAACCGCGTCCGCCAGATTTCGCAAACTCATCTCGCAGGAAGTTAACCAAATCATGATGGTCGGCGAACACGTGCGTCTCCGGGCGTGACGCATTTCCAGCCGTCGGCACCCGCCCTGCCTGTGGCGATCGCAACGACGCGAACCGCGCTCGTGGCGCCTCACCGGACCCGATCGAGTTGCTGCTCCCGGTACTCTGTATATATCCACGCCCGCTCTGGTCAGGTTGAACCGCCTCGCGCTGAGCGTGCGCCACAAATCCTCGCTGCGCTCGGCCCGAGTGTGCCGGCACCAATTCCGCCGCCTCTATCTCGACGCGATGAATCGGCCCTTTATCCGCACCAACCCCCAGTTGCTGTTCGCCGTCGTAGCCTCCATCATCCTGCCCGTCGGCTTGCGCAGGGTCTCATGCTCCAGAGCTAGCAGCACTGCTTCGGCTTCGCGTGCAGCTTCCAGCGCCTCTCCCGCGATCGCATTGATGTGATAACGCCCCCGAATAAACGGCATGTTTCCTCCGCATTCACAAGATTCACAAGATGTAACACCAAAAAACAAGAATTGATTCGCCCGATCCTCTCGCAACGACCGGCGCGACTGCGGCACAAATACCTAACCCGCCTCTTTCTTTCTCGCAGCATCGATTTCCAACATCCGATAAATCTGATGCCAGGATCTCCGCCGCATCGGCGCGGCCACGCTCTTCATACCGCGCTGTGCTGACGCGCGCTGTCCGATTTGCTTCACGCTCAACGCCGACGCGTTCTGCGCCGTTGCCCGTTTTCCCGCGTCAGTGTCAGTTTCAGATGCCCCGCCGCGCTCGTGCGCCGTCTTCTCCGTGACGAACTCAACCGTCACCGGAGGGGCACCTTCATCCGCAGGCACAACAATCGGAGGCACGCCCGCAATGCCCAAAATCGAATTCAAAAGCGCGCGATTCTCCGCGCGCAGTCGCGCTACTTCACGTTCCAGCGCCCTGGTGTAGTTCGTGGCGACCAGCCGCGGCCCCACATCTCTCGCAGCGCCATTCGCACGCCCCTCGATGCGCGCGCAATGCGGCACACAACGCGCTCACCGCTTGCGTTCACGTCCGTCGTCTCCGTAGAAACGAAACCGGGTGTACTCGCTTCGTTTCTTCCAGCTGCGCTTTACGCGCCTGAATTGCGCGAATGGTCGGATCTGCCGACGTCACGCGCTCGGCCAGGCGCTGCTCCCAGGGAGGTCGTACCAGGCCGCTGCGCCGCGCAGCATAACGCGATATCAATCCGTAACGCGCCGCATCCGCCGCGTCGTCACCGTCCATTTTTTCTACGTCTTCAATCCGCGCGGAATCGCGCACCAAGGTAGGAAGCGTCCGAATCAACTCCACACAATTGTCAGTCAGCAGCCACTCTCCGGCGTCCAGCATTTGGTACATCAGCATCCAACCGCCGATGCGGTCGTCATCCGCCGGCGTCGGACGCGGAAAGCCCGCCGCCGCGAGCACATTCCCCATCTGCTCCGCAATCGAAGCGTCGTCCGTGCGCCGCGCAAATGCATCCGGAGAAAGGTAAATCGCGCCGATCTTTTCACGGCCCGTTTCGAACGCCTGCAACGGGCTAGCTCCGGGAGAAAATCCCTCCGCGCCCGATTGCTGCGAACTGGCCACGCTCCGCGCTATGATTTCGCGCGCCAGCTCACGCGGCGACGTCCGGTGCGTCACATATTCGCGGTAGGTGATCACGCACGAATTAGGACGCGCGCCCGCATCCGCGCTAACATACGAATCGCCGTCCTTCGCAGCCGCCACAGCTGACAATGAAGCCGGAGCCTGCGCATGCCAATAAGTCGCGGCAGGATGTTCGAATCCCCAGTCAATCGAGATCCACCGCGGCCACCAGGGTTGCCACTCGATCTCTTCCGCGCGCGCCGTGTTCCGGCCCAGATCGAAGCGGTCAAAATACTGTCCCGCGAAAACCTCCCAGTCACCGTCGAAAAACGCCCGCTTCAAATTCGTCGGCAGTGCCAGTAAAGTCTTCTGATAATTCTGATCCGCCGCGTAAATGGGATTGTCGAAGAACCGGGCCGGAATGAAATCGTAATCCTTGACGTTATATTCCTCCGGACGCTCCATCCCCGGCGCCGGCTGTTTGTCAATCCACAGCGCCTTCACCCAGGCGTGTCCGATGTTCCCCGGATTTGTCGCCCCGGCCATGCACGCAAATGTGCCGGGCACCGGACAGCGATTGCGGCTGGTCAGAAACTGCCACTGCCGCAAGGTAAAAAGCGTCAGCTCGTCAATCCCAATAAAAAGATATTCCGCGCCCTGGTATTGATAAACATCGCGCTCGCTCGCGCAGTATCCAAAACGCGTCGTCGAACCATTGGCCCATTCCACCAGATGCTTCGACTCATGAAATGCCAGGTATAAATTCCGCGGCACATCGCGCCGAAAATAATGCAACAGCGAAGCCTCCAGTTCCGGAAACGTGCGCCGCAACAGCAACGTGTTTACGTTCGGGTGAGTCAGCGCCTGCACCACCGCTTCCATCAGTAGAGCTTTCGTCTTTCCCGGCCCGGCGGCTCCACCGAACAGCCGGTATTTCGCAGGCGACGAATGAAACTGGCTTTGCTTCGGAAATGGCTCGTAGTTCAGGTTGCATTCGAGCCAGCTTCGTTCTCCGACGCCGTATTCGCCAGGCCGCGTGTTCGCCTCACCAGGTTCGGTGTGAACACTATCCTTGGCGGCGGCCTCCGCTTGATCCAGTACCCGTCGTTTCACGCTGAATATGATCTCGGCCATGAACGGTTGCGCTGTGATTCGCGCCGCATTCCGCGCAACTTTTTATGCCAGCGTGCGAATTTTCTCCCCGATGTAAAACGCCGCCGCACCACCCAGAAACGCCGCCGCAATCGCCGCGTGGTGCACACTCAACACCGCGCCTAACACCAGTGCCCCGATCCCGCCAAGCTGTACCGCATAACCAATAGTCGTCTTGCTCGCGCGCATGAAAGCTCCTTTGTTCAATTTCGCACCGCAAATCGTTCTGCCGCTTTCCAGCTTCTCCCCCGATTCAACCTATTCGGGGCGCACCGGCCGCGGCACGTTGTGAATCAAGCGAACGAATGGCGGCAGTTCACTCGAATCGCCGCTGCCTGCGTTTTTCCGCAGTTCCAACACGTGCGTGATTTCCTTCAATACTTCCAGCATGAGTTTGCCTGCAGCCACGCCCACTGCGCCTGTTTCTTTGTCGCGACTCAGCTTTTCGGCCAGGCCCACGTACACCGCCGCAACTTTGGTCTCATCGAGACCGCTTTCGCGTAGCGCCTCGGCCAGCGTCAGGCGCTTCTTCCGGTTGGCCGGGTCCCGCGAAATCGCCGGTTTCAGTTCCCCGACGGACATTACGACCTCGGTCACGTGAGCATCGCCGCTCACCGAAGCCTTCCCCGCTGCAGCCGGCCCCGAAGATTTACGAACAGCTGGATCCGACGCGGCCTGTTCCACGCGACCCTTGTTCAGCCGTTGCCCGGAGTGCGCGCTCCCTGTCGTCCTCGCCGCTCCACGCGTCTTCTTCCTCAACGGTTCTTGTATCACCGGCGATTCCTCCTTCTGGGCCCATTCCCTCAGATTTTTCCTCACGCCGCGACTCGTTCGCTATGAATGAACGTCGCTCACACTTGCGTCGGTGATCTCTTCGGAACGGTCTCGCTGTTCAATGTGGGAGCGGGACACGCGCGTGCCGGGTCCGGTTCGAGCCGCTCGGGCGTCGTTGTTGCCGCCGCGACGTTGCGCGTGTCCCACGCAGGTGAACTTCGTTTGCGGCTTTTGCCGCGCCGTCTCTTGGGCCTGGGCGCCAGCCGCCCTAGCGCCAAGGCAAGAAGGTCTTCAAACTTCAGCATCCCCAGCAGCGCACCGTCTAATCCGTCGCGATGCTCCGCGCATAATCGTCCTCGCAGTGCCCGCCGCGCGCACCGCGTCCAGGCACTCGTGGATGATTGCGAGCGCACGAATCCAACGCACACTGCCATGGGGCGGTTTGGAAAACTTCACGCGGAGATATCTGCCACGACTGGCAGCAGTGAGAGCGCGATTCTCAGTTAGAGGCGGGCGGGTTCGGCGGATTATCCGCCTTGATTTCGATGATTACCTTGCAATCGCGCGGCGGCGATTTTTCGCCATCAGGCATCCGCGCCGAGACCCCGATGCGATGCTTTCCGACCGCGAACAACATCCGCGGACTAGTCGCCGTAATCCCCTTCATCGCCCCTTGCGCATTCTGCGGCACGGGAATGGAAAACAGGAGATACGGTTTGTCGCCGGAAATGTCATACACATCAAATGTCTTCACGCACGCGTTCGTTACCTTCGTCGAGCACGCCGGGGTCTTCGTAAAGTCATAATCGAACTGGACGGTAATGCTGTGCGTCGCCGAGTCGCCCGGCTGCGGATTCGGACCCTGTTGCGTGCCGGACGATTGTGGCGCGGCGCTCGATTTCCCCGCCGTTGCTTGCTGCTGCCAGACCGCGCCGCCTGCCGCCGTACCGCGAGTCACGCCGTTGCTGGCAACTGCCGCGCCAACGGAAGTCCCTCGTACCGCCAAAAGCATCACGACCGCGAGAATGCTTGCGACCTTCCGACGATCCCTCAACGACACTTCCCCTTGTCGGCGGCGAAATTACCGTACTCTTGGCGGACACGCATATCCCTCACGTTATCATCGCGGGCGTACGCGCCGGAAGCCCCTGCACGGAGAATTCTCTCCCCACGCCGATCGCATTACCCGGCATCGCAAACCTAGCCGAGAATCTGCACCGTCACGCCCGTGCCCCCGGAAATCGCGATGACCTTCGCCCGCACAAAATTCGCGCGAACTCCGGTAGCCACTAGATTATCTCCGGTAGTCAGCGTGGAACTCATATTTGCGGCGCCCGTAGGCAGCGCGTACTGTGCGTCCACGTCGTTGATTGCGGTTTGCAACTGGATGTTCACCGAAGTCGGAGCAGTAGCGAAACTGATCTGCCAGCGACTCGTGCGGCCATTCTCCGGAAAACCGGCGTAGCTAGGCAGCGCAAACTGCTGGCTCGCCTGCCCCGCTGCCGGAGCTTCATTGTTGAATGCAAGAGCAACATCGCCAGGAAAGATCGAGTACGGAGGGACCTGCGCATTATAGTTTGGCATCGTCGGGCGTCTCCTGAAGGATCTGCGTTTCTCGCTGTCCTAGCCGCGCATGCGGCGTAGAACGAATTACAAATCGTCACGAATGGGGAATAATATTTGTCTTCGACGTTTAGCTCGCGCTCGCATACACGACCGCCGTCGCGTATCACCACGCACACCACTAGCAGTGCGTAAGTCAAGGAGAGAAAGAGGGTTACGAATCGCCTACCACTAAAAAGCGCATCCGATTCGCTTGCTGCGCTCTACACTTTTCGAGGTTAACGAATAAGCTTATATGCTCACTTTATAACTGTGTCAAGTCGTTGTGTGTGTACACCAAAATAATCCAAGGCGTGTACGCGCAATTGAAGTCGTCTCAGAGGAAAAACAACGACCGGATCGCGGTGCTCGGAACCAAACGATCCGGCGCCAATGCCAAAAACTCTGCGCCCAGCGTTGTTACGGCTTCTGTGGTTCCGGCTGCTGTGGTTCGGACTTCTGCGGCTCGGAATTCTCCCGCAGCACGGTCGTCGATCCATCGCCATTCGCCGCCGGTTGCGGCCTCAAACTGAAATCCACGCCCCGCGCAGCGTTCTCATTCACAGTGCGCTGCAGATCAACCTGTGATTCATCTACCGCGTTCTCGCCGCCATACGAAGTAACGTAGTGCAGCTTCCCGCCAGTCAACCAGTAGTCGCTCACCGCAAAACTCGATCCATCTTTCAAATACATCAAAACGTACGTTGGCTGCTGCGGCGTATCGCCAGCCCCTGCTTGCGGGGTAGCCACCGAGGAATCTGCAGTCGCCGCGCCACCGGTCCCAGGCGCCGCAACGACATACGAACTTGGATCATCCGGAGACGTTACGCTCGCAGCACCTTCCGACGACGCATCCGTCCAGCCCGGACCGTAACTCGAACCGCCGCCGAAGCCGCCAATTCCTCCGAAGTACCCTAAGCCTCCGCCGAATCCGTACCCGTACCCAAATCCGTACCCGTAGCATCCCCAGAACGGATCACACGGCCCGAAGCCGCCAAACCCGAAACCGAATCCCCCGAAGAAAGGGTTGAAACCGAAACCCGGGAAGAAGGGAAAGAAGGGAGAACCGGGACGTCGTGGTTGAAACGGATGCTGCGCAGCAGCAACCACCGCTGCGCCATGCGCCGAGGCCATTGGCGCGCGCGTCGTACTCGCAAGTGGCACAAACGGCCGCGACGCATTCACGTTCGCAGGCGCGTAGTGATTTACACGTGCTGCCGCCCGCGCCGATGCGCTCGGCGGCTCCGCCCAGGTGTTGTTCCCCGCTGCAAATCGTTCTGAAGCCGCGCTCGCGCTGGACTCCGACTTGATGTTTCCTGCGGCCATTGAATTCGCGCCTTTAGCGGGCGCCGCCGAAGTCGTGGAACCACTGTGGAACGGATTCCACCAATGCCCACCGCTGTTACCACTATTGTTACTGGCACCGCCGCTGCCGCCAGTCGCGTGAGATCCGACGCCACCAGACGACGCCCGCGCGCTCCCGCCTCCGCCGCCAAAACCGCCATGTGACCCGCCGCCCCCGCCTCCTCCATGCGAACCGCCGCCCCCCCCACCATGTTGAGCGAGCAAGGGAACAGGCGCCAGGGCCAACCCGAACGCAAACACCACAGCCGCGGCAACTCTGAAAATCGCCGGACCTTGCGAAGAAATAATTGGTGTCTTCTTTTCCTGCAGAACTCGAAACTGCTGAGAAGTCTTGTTCATTTTGTATCCCTCCACCCGGGCGGGCGACTGAAGGGTGCTTCTACGTCTACCGCTGCCTCAATTACTACCGTTCCGTCCACCACTTCACTGTGCATTCTACACAATTGGACGCCCTTCTGCTTGCTGGGGTTTCCTCAAGTTACAATCATGTTACAAATCACTCTTCGCCGGCCTCCTAACCGCGCATCACATTGACGTTATACTGTTTCCGATGATCCCGTTCCTACACATCGGCCCTTTCGCTATACCTACCTTCGGCCTGATGGTCGCTTGCGCGATGCTTACCGCATATTTCGTTCTGCGCGCCGATTTGGCTCGCCGGGGGATCGCAGCTAAAAATTCCGGCGAGGCCGAAGCCCTGATATCTTTCCCTTGCCTGGCCGGGTTTGTCGGCGCGAAGTTGTACCATTTGCTAGAATCTCCCGCGGAATTCTTCGCCGACCCGGTGCATTTGCTCTTCAGCCCTTATGGATTCGCGTGGTTCGGCGGCCTGCTCTCGGGGTTCGCTGCCTTCGCGTTCGTCGCCTGGCGCATCATCAAGCACAATGCAGCCGCCGGTCGTCCTGTCTCTCTCCTCTCAATATTCGATGCGGGCTCGCCTGCCGCCGCCCTCGGATACGGGATTGGCCGCATCGGCTGCCTCCTCTCCGGCGACGGTGATTACGGCATCGCAACTTCCCTGCCCTGGGGCATGAGCTTTCCGAACGGGCTGGTCCCCACCGTCGAACGCGTTCACCCCACTCCCATCTATGAGTTCATCGCCGCGTGTGCAATAGCATGGTGGCTCTGGAACATAGGCGCGCCCGGTGACAGCAGCACCCGCGCTAAAAATCGGGCCACCCAACAAATGGACACCCGCACGAACGCAATCGCCACCTCCGACAGGCAACCCGGCGAGGTTTTTGCGGCCTATCTGGTCTTGAGTGGCGTCGCTCGATTTCTCGTCGAGTTCATCCGCATCAATCCCCGGTCGTTCTTGGGAATGTCCAACGCACAAAATGCCGCTGCGGTTTCAGTAATCGCTGGGGCTGCGTTGTGGGGATGGGTGCGCAAAAAAAAGTGAATGCCTAATAACGAGATTTGGACAGGGTCAGCAGGAGATAACAAAAAAACCGGTCACGCGACGCGCGGGACCGGGGTTTCCAGCCCCGCCTTGCCCATGCGAATCGCCAGCAACCCGTTGGAAAGCACCGCGACACTGCGCCCGGGATCTACCTTGGCCCGCAGAGCCACCACGCAGAGTGGCCGCGGTGCCGGCAAGCCCGGTACTCTGCACTCTTGATGCTCCTCATTCTGTGTCGGCGAACATTCGCTCTGTCCGTCGCAATCGCGGAGTTCATTGGATCCGTTTGAGTTCATGGATCCCGCATCGCCGGCACCCTCGACGCTGCCTACATCCGCGCAGCCGTCTTCGCTCGCGCATTCCCCAAACTCTTTCGTTTCGCGCGCCCCCCGGTTGTGATCTGCATCACCACAAATTAGCAGCCAGCATTCATCCACCGCGACGGTGATCTCCGTCCCCGCGCATCCAGGCAAACTGGCCAACGCGTACAGATTTCCGCCCGACTCCTCGAAATCTACCGAGATCCTCGCAAACAAATCATCCTCCGCCGCTTTCCAGTCTTCCCGGTCGCTTCCTTCCTGCGTGCCTCGCACAATGCAGCGTTGAACCGCACGTCGCGACACTTCGTCGTACACCGCCAGCAGACAATCAGACATGTCTCTCAGTGGAATCTGTTCGCGAAGGGTCTCACTGCTATCTTGATGCACGTTTCGCAGAACTGCTTTCCTCAACTTGACAGGCTGTTTCATCGCGCGCATCCTTACCGTGCCCGCCAGAGCTTGCCCATCACTACCTCGCGAACCACGCCCTCCCTAGCCGACCGCAACGGACGCTCCGCAGCAACGCCCGTCCCTGGTGCCACTTGCCTTCGAGAAGCAATGGGCCGTCCGGCCGCAACTTTCTCTCTACGCTCGTACCTTTCGCGAGCTTGCCCGCCGATTCGCGCTCTATCGGTCAGCCCCGCCGCGGCTCGCGCCGGCAGAACTTCTGCGCCAACTGCCTCACTGGACGAAATCACGCCATCACTGCGATCGTTCTCCGCCCAGACGCCCGTTGTGTCGCACGTCCGCAAAATGAACTCCGCCTCCGTCGCCAGCATCATCGGATTCACCGCACGCTCGCCCAGCGACTTCACCCCGTTCTCTACAGCTGGCAGCCACAGATAAGTCTCTGACAGCGGAACCGAGACGAATAGACTGCCAGATTGTTGCGCAACCAGCGGCACCAGTTCATACCCTGTGCCGTCTGGAAGCTTTTCAGTCGCCAGTGTCAATTTGAATCGAATCGTGCGCAGAACTGTGTCAGCCTCATGCACGGTTTTCACCGCATGTGATTCCCATCCGGAGCGCACCAGTTCCTTTAATGTGGATTCAGTGCTTGCAGTGGAGTTTCCGACTACCAGAATGCGCACGGCAGCAGCGGACATATTGACCCCTTTGGGGAAGGGGATCTTGCAGTCCTACCTTGAATCAACCGGCTCGGACTCTCCGCATCCGCACTTTCTCACACTTGCCCCTTCGCCTGCCCCGCACTCTCGTTGCAACGAACGGTCCAACCCCCGACACCCGTTGCAAATCCCGCTCAACAAAACTGGTGGCCCCAAGCTAGCCTTGATCGGTTTCCCACCCCGCCTGAGTCGCGCGCGGAGCTTTTCAGGGCGTGCGGTGTGGCAGCTGCCGCGTGCGACCCTTGCGAGGCGAGTAACCAGTTCCGCGAAATCCCATTTACTTCATCGGGAGATGCGCCGCAGAACGTTATCTACCACTACCCCTACCCGCTAGGCCAGAAAATGTACTCCCTCGCCAAATCTGTGACAATTCGGAATATTACTGCTTTTGCATTACGGACGTTACTGATCCCCAAAATCCCTCTGCCACAAAATCATTCTTTTATTCTTGACACGCTATTACCACAGGAGTAATTTTCACTCTCTACTCGGGTTTTACGCGTCCCCGTCCTGGGCGTGGGCAGTTTGCGCGGCAATCAGTCGGCTCTTTTCAGCCTCGAACTCCGATTCGTTCGGAGTGCTTCGCCGTGAGCCACATGGACCGACATCGCTCAAAAGCTTCGAAGCGGCCCTCACAGCGCCCCGTTGCACCCGGGACCCACAACACCGATTCCTTGCCCGAACCTCACAGCGACGCGAATTTCTCCATATCGGGCCTCGCTCTCCCACAAAGGGAACTGCGCAGCGCGCGCGGCGACCCTCTTCACCCCTTCGTCGCTCTCGTTAAAACCTTTAACGAATTCCTCTTCGAATTGGACGCTGACGGTAAGTTCGTAAGCATCTGGACTTCCAACGAAGCGCTCCTCCGTGAACGCCGCGCTGAATTTCTCGGTCGCCGCGCTCTCGAGGTTCTCGGCGAAGAAATCTTCCGCCCCTTCTCCAAATTATTCCGCAGAGTCATCACGCAAGGCGTTTGCGAAGATATCGAATTCCCCGTGGATTTCCCTGCCGGACAGCGCTGGTTTCAGGCGCGTGTTTCTGCGGTTGGGCGCGGCGCCAGGAAATCCCATTCCGTCTGTCTGCTCGTGCGCGACATCACCCAACGCCGCCTCGCCGAGGACGCCCTCCGTGAACATCAAGCGCTACTCATACACGCCGAGCAGGTCACCGGAACGGGCTGCTTTGAATATAACGTGGACACTCGTCAGCGCGTCTGGTCCAACCAACTTTTCCGCATTTACGGATTTGATCCCAAAGACGGCGTCCCTAGCGCAGAAGCGATCTTCGGCATGATTCATCCCGACGACCGCGAGCGCATTCGCGGAATCTTTCAATCCGCAGTCGAGCATTGCTCGCCGTTCCAGTCCGAGGGCCGCTACAATCTTCCGGACGGTCGCCAGCGCATAATATTTATCCGTGGCATCGCCCTGCCGCACGAAAACGGAAAAACTGCGCGTCTCCTCGCCGTCGTCCAGGACGTTACCGAAATTCGCCGCGCCGAGGTGCAGGACCGTCAGCGCGAATCGCTCCTGGCGCAAGCCGAACAGCTCGCCCGCCTGGGCAGCTGGCAGTTTGACGTCGCTGCGCAAACCTTCACCTGGTCCGCTCAGATGTTCCATATGCTCGGAATCAAGCCAGACGATCAGCCAGTGCCCCTGGCCCGCGCCTGCGCCCTGTTTCATCCCGAAGATCGCGCGCGCGTAACGCAAGAAGTCGCGGATCTGATCCAGTACATCCGGTCATTTGAAAATGAAGTCCGCTTCGTGTTGCCGGACGGACAAGTACGCGTCTTCCATTCGCGGGCTGTCCCTGTTGCGAACGAATCTGGCGAGGTCGTCCGCATCGCGGGCATGTCTCAGGACGTCACCGATCAGAAGACGGCCGAGGACCGCTTGCGCAAGAGTGAATCGCTTCTTGCGCAAGCCGAAGAGATCGCCAAGCTGGGTAGCTGGGAAATGGATACCATCCGTTCCACAGTCACCTGCTCCACCGAGTTCTACCGCATGCTCGGCCTGCAGCCCGTCGTCGGCCCGGTTCCGATTGACGAGATGTGGTCTATGATCCGGTTGGAAGATCTCCACGCTGCGCAGCAAGCTCTACAAGATGCTATCGCGTCGAACACTCCCCTCGAGCATTTTTCCCGTTACGTTATGCCCGACGGTCGCGCGCGCGACCTGTATACTCGCGCGATCCCTCTTGCCGACGCCTCTGGCCAGGTCACTCGCTTCGTCGGTTTCAATCACGATATCACCGAACAGAAGCGCGTCGAGGACGACCTGCGGCGGCTTTCTCGCCAGCTATTGACCCTGCGCAGTGAAGAACAACGCCGCCTGGCCCGCGAGCTTCACGAAACAGCTTCGCAAACCTTGACCGCGTTGAAAATGACGCTCAAACAGATCGAGGATTCACTTCCACAGCAGGACATGCGCGCCCGCGAACTCGCCAAGTCCAGTAGGGCGCTCACCAGCGACGCCATCCGTGAGGTCCGCACGATTTCCTCAATCCTGCACCCGCCGTTGATGGACGAGGCCGGCCTTACCGTCGGCTTGGGCTCCTACGTCCGGCTATTTGCCGAACGCAGTGGAGTCGCCGTAAATTTCACTATCCCTGACAATTTCCAACGCCTTCCCAAAGAGGTGGAACTCACACTATTCTGCGTCGCGCAAGAATCCCTCGCCAACGTTCATCGCCACTCCAAAGCGCGTTCGGTCGAGATCTCCATCGATCGCTCGCCATCTCAAGTCAGCCTGACGGTCCGCGACGACGGCATTGGAATGGCCGCACCTTTGCCCAGCGATCGCAGAAATTCTCTCCTCGGCATTGGGATTGCCGGAATGCGCGAGCGCGTCAGCCAGCTGCAGGGCGAGTTCCGCATCCACAGTTCTCCCGGAAAAGGCACGACCATACACGTCATTTTGCCGTTGGTCGTCGAAGAGAAGACCGAATGACATTCCGTCAAACATTTCGCTCGCGCCGTACCGCGCATTCCGCCGACGCTATATCTGCGCGCGCGCTATTTAATCTCCGCAGAAAGTTCCTGACTTCCACAGCTCGCACTCAAGGAGAACACCATGATTAAAGAAGCACCGGCCCCTAGACCATATCGTATCCTCGTCGCCGACGACCACGCCGTCGTGCGCCGCGGCGTTCGTGCCTTGCTGGAATCACAGCCGGGAATTGAAGTATGTTGTGAAGCCGCCACCGGGCTTGAAGCGGTCGAGTACGTCAAGAAAGCCAAACCCAATCTAGTTCTCCTCGATCTCACCATGCCCGAAATGAATGGACTCGAAGCTGCCCGCGCCATTCACGACGAATCGCCAGAGACCGACGTCTTAATCCTCACCATGCACTTCTCGGAGGATGTCGCCCGTGAAGTACTGCGCAGCGGCGCGCGCGGCTACGTTCTCAAATCAGACGCCGACTCCGAGCTCGTCGCCGCCGTCCGCCACGTCCAACAGCACAAGCCCTTCTTCACCGGGCGCCTGGCCATGACCATGGTCGAAAGTTTCGTCAACGAACAGCGTGAGGGCGAGCCTAGCACCGACCATCCCCTGCCCGGCTGTCCGCTTACCGCGCGTGAGATCGAAATCGTGCAGCTGCTCGCCACCGGAAAAATCAGCAAGGAAGTCGCGGCCACGGTCGGCATCTCCACGCGCACCGTCGAAAGCCACCGCAATCACATCATGAAGAAAATGAATTTCTCCAGCTTCAGCGAGCTAATGCGCTTCGCCATCCGCAATCACTTAGTCGAGCCCTAACCGTTGCTTCGCTGTTGCTCTTGAATTTGTAGCGGCCATCCCGCCTTTGCGGGATGGGCGCCTTTGATTTTGACTTGTCCTTTGACGTGGCCGTCGTAGCGGCGCATTCATTGCGCCATCGGTGCCGTGACAACACCCGATGGCGCTCTGAAACGCCCCATTCGCGCCAGCGCGACAGCTATCTCGCAGGATCAGGATCCGCATCAACCGTAAAATTGTCCGCGCGCCGCAACGCCGGAAACCACCAAGCCCACAGCGCCGTAACAACCAGCGTCCCGATCCCGCCCAGAATCACCGCGGGCACGGTTCCGAACCAGCCCGCCGTCAGCCCCGATTCGAATTGCCCCAGCTCGTTCGAAGCGCCAATAAAAATCATGTCCACCGCATTCACGCGTCCGCGCATCTGATCCGGCGTCGCCACCTGAACCAACGTCACCCGAATCACCACGCTCACCATGTCTGCCGCACCCGTCAGCGCCAGCGCCACCAAAGACACCGTCAGGCTGCGCGAAATCCCGAACACAATCGTGAAAATCCCGAACGCCGCCACGCACCACAACATCGTCGTTCCCACGCGCCGCCGCAATGGCCGGTACGCCAGCAGGATCGCCATCGTGCCCGCGCCCACGGCCGGCGCGCTCCGTAGCAGCCCTAGCCCCCACGGTCCCGTATGCAAAATATCCTGCGCGTACGCCGGCAGCAGCGCCACGGCCCCACCCAACAGCACCGCAAATAAATCGAGCGAGATCGAGCCCAGCACCACTTTTTGTTTCCAGATGTAGGCGAGTCCCGCCAGAACCGTCTTCAGACTGACCGGTTCGCGGTCCGGCGCTTTCGGCTGAAAATGGATGCCGATGGTGCACACCACCGCGGTGATGTAGCACGCGAGCGCCGTCGCGTACACCGCAGTCGGTCCGCGGAAAAGTGCGTAGATCAGCCCGCCCACCGATGGGCCCACAATTGTGCCCACTTGAAAGATGGTCGAGTGCCAGGCTACTGCATTTTGAAAGTGTTCCTCGGAAACCAGCTGCGGCAGCAACGCGCGGCTCACCGGGCCATTCAGCGAACGCACCACGCCCAGCAGCACAAGGACAGCATAAATCGGCGCGATGGAATGTGTCGGGCGCAGAGACACAAGGAGGAAGAGCGCCGCACACACGCCGAACGCCGTGTAACAAAGCATCAAGAGTTTCTTGCGGTTGAAACGATCCGCGGCGTGTCCGGAAACCAAAAATAGCAGAATGCCCGGCAGGAATTGCGCCAGTCCTACGTAGCCCAAATCGAACTTGCTATGGGTGATTGCGTAAATCTGCCAGCCCACCGCGACCGAAATCATTTCCATCGCGACCACAGTGAAAAGTCGCGCCACTTCATACAGCCTGAACGCCGGATAAGTGAACGCTACTCGCCCGGCCAACCTCCCTTCCCCGGAATCAGCCGTCGGCAAGCCTCTCGCCCTCCTCAATCGCGCCAAGCGCGATGCCAGCGCGCACCAAATTGTAACCGAAACCAGGAAACGCCAATCTCCTGATTGCCTGGGCGTGACCCGGTCGGGAGAAGCGTCTCGTCGCGTTGCGGGTTAGAGAGCTTTCGCCGGCTGATTTCTCCGAACAATTTTACGCGCAGCCTCGGTAGTCACAATGGAACGACCGGCTCCGCTTCGCAGACGTGGGTTATGCTGCGAATCGGAAGACAAGCAGTACAGAGCCACAAGCGAGTCGGAGTAGGA
>Ga0209006_10000182_pt1 | contig 65671 bp, 56 predicted proteins | sample JacPin_JW_Ref_O2_FD_188567 | JGI IMG/M metagenome (GOLD analysis project Ga0209006, IMG submission 188567) | Forest soil microbial communities from Algoma, Ontario, Canada - Jack Pine, Ontario site 1_JW_Ref_O2 (SPAdes) (version 2) | ecosystem: Environmental > Terrestrial > Soil > Boreal... | reverse complement strand
GTGCGTATCCACGATCGTGATCCAGGCGTGGCTGAACCCCTGATCCACGGCCGAAGGCGGCGTCTTGCCGTTGCGCAATTCTTCCCGGATGCGCTCGAAAATCAGCACATTCGAATCGACGCCCATGCCCACCGTCAGAATCACTCCCGCAATTCCGGGCAAAGTCAGCACGGCTCCGAAGTAGCCCATGAATCCCAGCAGGATGATCAGATTCAGCAGCAGCGCCACATCGGCGTTGATGCCGGCGCCACGGTAATAAATCAGCATGAAGACCAGAACTGCCAGCATGCCGATAACGGCCGCCATCACGCCGTGATTGATCGAGTCTTGACCCAAGGAGGGACCCACCACGCTCTCGTTCAGATACTTGATGCCCGCCGGCAGCGCGCCTGAACGCAGGATCATGGAAAGATCCTTGGAGGATTGCTCGCTCATGTGGCCGCCGCTGATTTCCCCGCGGTCACGGATGGCTTCATGAATGTTGGCGACTTCCTGCACTTTGCCGTCGAGCACCACCGCCAGTCCGTCGCCGACGTGGGCCGAAGTGAAGTTGTAGAAACGCTGTCCGCCCTCGCCGGTCAGCGTGAAGCTGACGCTGGGCTGGCCACCTTGATCGCGGCTGGGCTGCGCGTCGCGAAGATCTTTGCCGCTGACGGCGGACACTCGCGAAACCAGGTACCACGCATCCCCGCTGTCGGTTGTCGCGCCGGGCGCGGTGTGTCCGGGCAGAAGCATCGCATCCGGCGGAAGCACTCCACCCTTATCCTGCAGAGCCGCTTGCTCGCTGGGATACGGACCGCCCAGCGACTGCTTGATCTCGAGCATCGCGGTCGACTGCATTACGTCTTTCACGCGCGCCGGATCGTCGACGTCGGGCAGTTGGACCAGAATCTGATACTGGCCCAGGCCGTGCGGCTGGATGGTGGGTTCGTTCACCCCCAGCTGATCGATGCGGTTGCGGATGGTTTCAATCGCCTGGGTCACCGCCTTGTCTTTCAGTTCGGTGAGCAGGCTGGGTTTCATGGTGAGGTTCCAGGTGTTGTCGGCGCCGGAATTGATGTCGTACTCGGGGAGATGATCCTGCACGATGCCCAACAGGTCGGTGCGCGAACCCGGGGGCACCCCCTTCAGCACAATGTGGTCGGGAGTATTCGTGGGATCAGGCTTGGTGACGTCGGCAAAATTGATCTTCTTCTTGTTGAGTTGCTGCTTGAGCACTTCGATCGCGTTGTCGGAATCGACATTGACCGCGTCATTGACCTGCACTTGCAGGATGAGGTGGGTTCCCCCGCTCAAATCCAGACCCAGATGAATATTCCTGGTGATCGCGGCAAGCAGCCCCTTGCGCGAAAAGTTTTGCGGAATGCCGAAGATCCCAAACACAAAGATCAGCAGGATCCCGATGATCGCCAGCATTTTCCAGAGCAGATTCTTATTCATGAAAGCGCTTCTTTATGATTTTTAGAAAATTTCCTGAAAACAATTTCCAGAAACAGGTTGCGAATGTTTTTGTTGCGTCTTACTTGGCTTTGGCTTCTTCCTCGGGCGTGGTGACCTGCACCACCGAGGCCTTGGTCACTTCCACCCGCAGATTATCGGGAGGAACGCGCAAGTGCACGGCGTCATCTTTCAACGCGATGATGGTGCCGCGTAAGCCGCCGCTGGTCGTTACCTTATCGCCGGTCTTGAGAGCATCCAGCATGGTCTGCCATTTTTTTTGCCGGCGTTGCTGCGGCATGATCAGCAGAAAATAAAAAATTGCGAAAATAAAAAGCAGGGGCGCGATACCCAGCCACGACATCCCGCCCGGGCCCGTTTGCATCGCCAACAAAAGTGTCATGTTCATTTCGTCTGGGCAGATGAATCCGCATGAAGCCATCCGCGCGAACCATCATCCGCAAACCATCGCCCGCGCCCACGAAAGACCGCGGAAAATGCTATTTCACCACGTGAGTTCTGATCGACTTCGGCCGGGTTGCTTCGGCTTTCAGGCGAGAATCCAGGGACGTCTCCCTTGGTCAAGGTTTCGGTCGAGACCAGATATCAGCAAGAAAACGAGACGCTTCCCCAAGTTGAATAGAATGCCGCACCCGCCGCATGGTGTCAAGGTAGAAACTGAGGTTGTGGACCGTATTCAGGACTTGCGCCAGCACCTCGTTCGACGCATAAAGGTGCCGCAAGTAGGCGCGCGAATAGCGCCGGCACACGCGGCAGGCGCAATTGGCGTCGAGCGGACCCTGGTCCTGGGCATAGCGCGCCTGCTTGATCGAAACTTTTCCCTCGGAAGTGAAAAGCAAGCCGTGGCGCGCGGCGCGCGTGGGCAGGACACAATCCATCATGTCGACCCCGAGGCTGGCATACTCGACGATTTCTTCCGGCGTGCCCACTCCCATAACGTAGCGAGGCTTGTCGGCTGGGAGAAGCTCGATCGTGGATTCGACCATCTCGCGCGTGAGTTCCCGCGGCTCGCCCACGCTGAGCCCTCCGATGGCGTAGCCGGGGAATCCGATTTCCATGGTGCGCTCGGCTGATTCTTTTCTGAGCGCGCGGTCCATGCCGCCTTGCACAATGCCGAAGAGGGACTGCGTCTGGTCGGACCATGTGGGGACAGCCGCCCACGGGACCTCGAGCCGATGCTCCTCAAAATATTTCTTGCTGCGCTCGGCCCAGCGCAACGTCATCTCCATCGAAGCCTGCGTGCGGGCGCGGTCGGCGGGAAACTCCGTGCACTCGTCGAACGCCATGATGATGTCCGCGCCCAGGCCAATCTGTATCTCCACGGATTTTTCCGGACTGAAGAAATGCGACGAACCATCCAGATGCGAGCGGAACGTGACGCCCTCTTCAGAAACCTTGCGTAATTCGTTCAAGCTGAAAACCTGGAAGCCGCCCGAGTCCGTAAGAATGGCGCGGGGCCACGCCATGAAGCGGTGCAAGCCGCCCAGCTTGCGCACCGTGTCAACTCCCGGGCGCAGGTAGAGGTGATAGGTGTTGCCGAGGAGAATCTGCACACCCAGTTCTTCGAGAATGTCCTGCGACACACCCTTCACTGAAGCCACGGTCCCCACGGGCATGAATACCGGCGTTTCGATTTCGCCGTGCGGCGTGAGCAGGCGTCCCAGGCGCGCAGCGCCGGCAGTCTTCTCTATTTGGAATTGCGTCGACATCGAATGGCGATTGTAGCAACCGGAATCATCCTGGAGCGGCGGATGCAGTTTGCCCTGCGCGAAGTCGAAGGGCGCGCACCCCGGACGGGGGCGTCCGGGGCTCCACGATGCGTCAGATGCTCAGTGCGATGATCTCGGCCTTGATCTTGTCTCCGCTGAGGTTGAGCCGCCCCACGCTTACCGGCAGCTTGAATCGCCGCGGGCCAGCACTGCCGGGATTGAAATAAAGCACGCCGGCCCGCGTCTCCTGTTTGGGAACATGGCTATGTCCGGAGATCACCACGCGGAATCGAGCGGCTTCGGGCTTTAGGTCGAGGGCCGAAAGATCGTGCAACACGTAGATCGAAACGCCGTCTACTTCGAGCACTTCTGTCTCAGGCAGCTGGCGCGCCCAGGCACTGGTATCGACGTTGCCACGCACGGCGGTGACGGGCGCAATGGCGGCAAGAGTCTCCAGAATTTCAGGTGCGCCGACATCGCCCGCGTGAATGATGCGATCCGATCCGCGAAGCGCCGCCAGCGCTTCCGGCCGAAGCAGTCCGTGGGTATCGGAGATGACGCCGATGAGGATGGCCGTTGTCAGTTCTCGTTTCTCAGTTCTCAGTTCTCAGTTCCTGATGTCATCAGCCGGCCATCAGCTTGTTCATTTCCGCGTGAGGCGGTGCGCCCTCCAACGACTGGTAGGTGCCTTTCGTCCTTAGCTCCTGGGCTAAACGGCGGAGCAGTCCGAGCGCAGCACGCATTGGCCCTGACCCCAGGCTGATGCGCGCGACCCCCAGTTTGCGCAGCTCAGGCACGGAGAGCGAGCCGGGCCCGGCCAGAATATTCACGGGATGCTGAAGGTCAGACACGATACGCGCGATGGTGGGCGCGTCCGTCAGGCCGGGAACGAAGACACAATCCGCACCGGCATCGCGAAACCCGCAGAGGCGGCGGATGGCTTCGTCGTAGCGCGTGCCCGGAGCGCCGACCTGCAGCAGATAGACATCGGTTCTCGCGTTGAGCACGAGCGGAACCTGCAAGCTCTCCGCGACCTCACGCACGGCGCGAATCTTTTCCAGTTGCAGCGATAACTCCACCAGCGGCTGCTCGGAATCGCCCGTGGCATCTTCCAGGTTCATGCCCACCGCGCCCGCTTCAATCACCGCGCGCGCGGTGCGGGCCGCGTCGGCCGGCGTGGGGCCGTACCCTGCCTCGACGTCGGCGGTCACCGGAACTTTCACCGCGCGAGCGATGCGCGCCACCGCCTCCAGCATCTCCTCTCGCGGAATCTTTTCTCCGTCGGGATAGCCCAGCGAAAACGCGACCCCGGCACTGCTGGTGGCGATGGCCGGGAATCCGGCGTCCACGATGATTCGGGCGCTGGCCACGTCCCATACATTCGGCAGAATCAACGGATCATCACTTGAGTGCAGGGCCAGGAGGGCCTTGGCTTTTTTCTTCTGGTCTTCTTTTTGTTTTTGGTCGCGGTTGTGATCAAGGTTCGGAATAGGCATACGCGGGGTTGGATGCGCTCAACCGCTGCCGCTCTTCATCTTTATCTTTTCGATGAAGCGGCCAACACTCACCACGCTGCGTCCCACGGTCCCGCGTCCGATTTCCCGGACATCATCCCGCGCGCTGACGCGCAGCGTGTAGAAGCGGCCATCGAAGGCTTCGAGCACTGCCTCGGCCTGGATGCGGGCGCCGATGCCGCTGGCGGCGCGATGCTCGATGTGGATCGACGTGCCCACGGTGATCTCGTCGCCTTCGCAGTAAGGCTGCAGGGCATGAAAGGCAGCGATCTCCATCAGCCGAATCATGTCCGGAGTGGAATAAACCGGCGGCAGCTCGGCACGATGCGCCGTCAAGGTGTGCTTGAACTCCACCGTTTCCTGCGCCTCACCGCGCGCGCCGATAGGAATTGGCTTGGCCACGTTTGCTGAGTCTCCGATTAAAAGATGTCCGCGTAAAGACATCCACATAAACAATTAGCCAATGATTCTATCGAATCATTGGCTCGGACTGCCGCCGCGCGAGCATGATCGAGGCGACCGTCTCCATTCGCCGCGTAGCCACGGAGTTGCATCTTACTGACCTTGCATCATGCTGAAAACTTTCTTGGGGTCAAGGTGCCTCTCGCGCAGTTTCCCCTTCAGCTTTTTGATCTCATCGCCGGTCAGCTGTGGCCAAAGCGCCTGATACTTCGTTTTGTCCTCCGATGCACCTGAGGTGTAAGCCTGGAAAAAGAAGAAGGAAGCCTCAACCCGGTCGACGCTCATTCCATCCCCCACCGAATAGATGTCCCCGAGTCGCAGATAGGCCCGGGAGCGAACCCTGGGGATGATCCCGGTGGCTGCGAGCTCGTACCACTTCGTTGCCTCTATAAGATTCTTTTCAACGCTGAATCCGTTTTCGTACAGATAGCCCACGCAATACTGGCCTGCGGCGAATCGGTCGTCGGCCGCCTGCCGACAGAGGTTCATCGCGCTGGGGAAGTCTTGCGGTACGCTCTTTCCGGCGATCAGCATGTTTGCCAGCGCCATTTTGGCGGAATCGCTCTGCCTCGCCGCTTCGTTGTACCATCGCAGCCCCGCCGGCGAGTTTTGCGGTACCTCATCACCCTTCAGGTACATTGCCCCGACATGTTCCAGGGCATCAGCCTTGGTCATGGGCTTCATCTCCTGGGCCGTCCTGGTCACGGCGCCTTTGGCTGCAGAATTTCCCGCTTCCTGCGACAGCAGGAACCACGCATAGGCCATATCGAGATCGCTCGGTACACCGTCGCCGTTGTAGTATGCGGCACCCAGATTAAACATCGCCGGAGCGTAACCCTTCTTCGCAGAGGCGTGGTACCAGCGGACGGCGTCTTCGTTACTCTTCTCCACGCCCCTTCCCAGGCTGTACATGACGCCCAGCTTATTCTGGGCCTCTGCGTCGCCTTGGTCGGCCGCCTTGCGGTACAAGTTTGCCGCCAACTGATCGTTTTGGTCCACTCCGACGCCCTTGTCGTAAGCCTCGGCTAATTTTCGTTCGGCGACGGCATCGCCCTTCGCGGCACTGCTCTGCAGAGCCGGGATGTCCGATGGGTGATAGAGGACTGACTCTTGAGAAAAAGAGAGCGCAGGCAGGAGCAGCAGTGCCCCGAGAGTTCGCGCCGGTAGAGCCAAGTTCTTGCACCTCTGACTCGGTTCCATTACGCGCACATGAGCGCGAGGGTGATCGGTACTGGAGTCTCACGGAAGTCTAAGCAGCGGCCGTCGCCATTCGCCGCGCTTCGATTCCGTCCAGCGCGCGCCACAGTGCTTTGGCCGCGTTCTCGGCCGCGTCCAGCGCTGCCGGAGCAGTTTCCGGATTGGCATCCAGTCTTTTTTCCAGTTGATTGCGCCAGACACGCGAATGGAAAACGTCGGCCGTGGCGTGGAGGGCAAAGTAACCGCAGGTCTTGTCGTCGGCGGCATACATGTCGCGCAGGCCGCGCTCTTTCTCCTGCGCCACACGCGGCACCTGGGACTCGTACGCATAAAACGCCGCCAGCGCTTCTTCCGGTGTACCTTCGCCAGCTACGCCATGAAAATGCTTGATCATCTGACGCACCTCCGGCACCGGATTGTGCCAGCGCAGATCGCGGCTGGATCCCATGCCTTCGGCGAAATCGAGCCATAGTTCTGAGTGCGGCACGGAACCCGCGCCCGCGCTTTCTACGCCCTTCTCGTCGCCCAGGTTGGCCAGCACTGCGCGACGCAGCTCGCCTTCGTCCAGGCGCAGACCGAGCGCGGCCAGGTACGAGGGGAACGCCTCCACGTGATGGTAATAGTCCTGGGCGTAGTGGCGCAGATGCTCACGGGTCAACTCGCCCGCTGCCCACGCCTTGTAAAAAGGATGGCAGAGCAGGTCGTACTTGGCGATGCGCGCGTCCAGCTGAGACAAGAATTCGGCGGTATTCATGATGGCCCCCAATCAGCGCTCGTGTAACCGAATACTATACGGTCGGAGCGGCAGCCGGGCAAGTGATAGGGATCACCGATGTACGGCATGTTGCTAGAATGAGAGAGGGTTGGCGGCGAACGTGGAAGAGCGGCGCTTTTAGCGCCGCGTATGGCTTTCAATCTGATCCGGGCTTTAGCCCCCAAGGAACTCGCAAGCTCCAAACATGCTCTTCACTGAACAATTCGACGTAGTCGTGGTCGGCGCCGGCCATGCCGGATGCGAGGCCGCGATGGCCGCGGCGCGCATGGGACTGAACACTGCGCTCTACACGCTCAACGTCGATCTGATTGCGCAGATGTCGTGCAACCCCGCCGTGGGGGGAATTGCCAAGGGACACCTAGTCCGCGAAGTGGACGCCCTCGGCGGCATCATGGGCGAAATCACCGACGCGGTCGGAATCCAGTTCCGCCTGCTGAACACTTCCCGCGGCCCGGCCGTTTGGTCGCCGCGCGCGCAATGTGACAAGCAAGCTTACCGCCTGAAGATGCGCGAAGTGCTGGAATCGCAACCGAACTTAAAGATCAAGCAGGCGGAAGTGGCAGATCTGATTGTGGAGGAGCGGGCTTCCGGCTTCGGGCCTCGGGCTTCGGCAAACCCCCTCGCCGAGGTTTCAGAGGATGTTCACTCAGAAAACGGAACTGAGAACCGAGAACTGAGGACTGAGAACTCCGGCATTGCGGAAGCCCGACAGCTGAAGCCGGAAGACCGCGTCCTCGGCATAAAGCTGCGCGACGGCCGCACCGTGGGCGCGCAGGCCGTCATCATCACGACGGGAACTTTTCTCAACGGCCTCATCCACTGCGGCGAGCAGCAGTATCCCGCGGGACGCTCCGGCGAACCGAATGCGGTTCTGCTGGGCGAAGCGCTGAAGAAGCTGGGACTGCGCGGCTGCCGCCTGAAGACCGGCACGCCGCCGCGTCTTGACGGACGCACCATCGACTGGTCGCGCTTTCCGGCGCAACCCGGCGACGCCGATCCCACGCCGTTCAGCTTTCGAACGAAGCGCGTGGCTCATCACGACTCGCAGGTGCCGTGTTACATCGCATGGACTACGCCCGAAACCCATCGCATCATTCGCGAGAACGTACACCGCTCGCCCATGTATAGCGGACAGATTCAGTCGATCGGGCCGCGCTATTGTCCGTCCATCGAAGACAAGATCGTGAAGTTCCCGGACAAGGAAATGCACCAGCTCTTCCTCGAGCCCGAGGGCTTGAACACGCACGAGATTTACGTCAACGGCTTGAGCACTTCGCTGCCGGTGGATGTCCAGCTCGGAATTCTGAAGTCGATTCCCGGCCTCGAAAACGCCGACATGCTGCGGCCGGGCTACGCCATCGAATACGATTCGATCGACCCGACCGAACTCGAACGCACGCTTGAAACCAAGAAGTTCGCCAATCTTTTTCTCGCCGGCCAGATCAACGGAACGTCCGGCTACGAAGAAGCCGCCTGCCAGGGCCTGATGGCCGGCATCAACGCCGCGCTCAAAGTGAAGCAGCAGCCTCCGCTGATTCTCGACCGCACCGAGGCCTACACCGCGATCCTCATCGACGACCTCATCTCCAAAGGCACGAACGAGCCTTACCGCATGTTCACCTCGCGCGCTGAGTTCCGCCTGCACCTGCGCATTGACAACGCCGACCGGCGCCTCACCCCACACGGCCGCCGCGTAGGACTGATCTCAGACAAGGCCTGGGAAGATTTCGAGGCCAAGCAGCGGCGCCTGGAAAATTTGAAGAAGCTGCTGGAGTGCACGAAGCTGACTGCCGCGATGCTCGAGCAAATTTCCGCCGCCTCCTCAGTCCGTGTGGAGACGGGCGACTCGCCCGTCGGGTCTGAACACATCGCTGAAGTGGCGCAGCTCTCGCCGGCGATCGTCGGCCAGACCTGCGCCCAACTGCTGAAGCGCCCCGAGATCGTCATCGAACAAATGGCGCCGATTCTCCGCGAACTGGATCCTGCGTTCTTCCAAAGACAACCGGAACAAATTTCTGTAGATCCGGGTGGATCCGTGGCCAGGCTTTCTTCCGAAGTCCGCAACGAGCTCAAATCCGTCGAGACGGAAATCAAGTATGAAGGCTACCTGCTGCAGCAGCAGCGCGCCATGGATCGCCTGAAAAGGTCCGAACAGCGCGCTATTCCCGACTGGTTCGATTACCGCTCGGTCAGCGGACTCTCCCGCGAGATGCAGGAAAAACTCGGCAAAGTGCAGCCGCGTACGCTCGGCCACGCCTCTCGCATCCCCGGGGTCACTCCCGCGGCGGTGTCGCTGGTCAACGTCTACATCGAGATTCAAGCGCGCCGCCGCGACCAGGCAGCTGCGCTCTAGAAGATCTTGTAAGTCCTTTGCGGTTGGACACGAGCGTGGACCTCAGAGGCTAAAGCCCTGACTTCTGGGGCATATGGACGGCATGGCGTAAGCCGTACCCTTCCCGAACCCGTTCTTGAGATGGTCGATGGTCTCTGGCGCCTCCTGCACTGTCTCGCGCTCTCGCACAAATCAGAAAAAAGAAATCAACAGCTGTTAACTCTTCCCGCAATTGTGTGGCGGCGGTTAGCGCGTTATGCTGCATCTTCAAGTCTCGGTTCCGGAGCCCATGGCCAATCTTTTCGAACTGCCCCGCTACATCGCAGTAGAAGGTCCGCTGCGAGTCGGCAAGAGCACGCTGGCGCGCATTCTGGCCGAGCGCCTGAACGCCCAGCGGGTGATGGAACCGGAAACCAACCCCTTTCTCTCCGCCTTCTACGAAGGTGAACGCGGCGCGGCCTTTCAAACCCAGTTCGCGTTTCTGGTGCGGCGCTTCGAGCAACTGAGCGCGCTCGATCTTAATCCCCACTCGCAAAGAACCGTGGTCGCCGATTTTATTTTCGAAAAAGATAAGCTCTTCGCCTGCCTCAACCTCACCGACCAGGAACTCGACACCTATAACCGCTATTACAACCACTTCCGCGAGCAGGTGCCCACCCCCGATCTCGTGATCTATCTGCAGGCCACGCCTGACGTGCTGAAGAAGCGGCTCAAGAAAAAGAATGCGCCGGGTGAGCGCGCCGTGAGCGACGAGTATCTGCAGGAAGTGGTCAAAGCCTACGAACACTTCTTTTTTCACTACACATCGTCAGATCTGCTGATCGTCAACACATCCGAGATCGACTTCGTCGACCGCAACGATGACCTGCAAGAACTCCTGCGCAAAGTCTCAGCCCCGATCAAGGGCACGCAATATTTCCTACCACTGGGCGGGCAGGAAGCCGCCAGCGCGTAGGGTGGTCACTCCGTCTTGTGCCGTGATGCCAAATGCAAGGAGAGACGAAAGCCAGAGTCGGTGGTTTCCTTTTAATCGCTGCCGCCACCGTTATCGTGTTCACCACGGCGTTCTTTGTGTACGCGTCCAGGCGACCAGAGGCCATGCTGTTCTATTACGGTGGAGCCGTCGAGGTTCCTGATGGAAGAGCCATCGCGGTCATGAATCCATTTCGAGACAGAGCGTCGGAGGAAACAGCCGAGCGGTTGATCCGGGATCTCAGGACTGGCAACTGTCAACCGATTGTCAAGCAGTTCAGCGACGACGGTGCTCACCTCTGTTCCGTTTTGCAGACTACTCGTCGCGCGACAATCGTGTGGCGGCAAGATGGCAACCTTAACCGGACGCTGGTTTACGACCTGCCAGAGAAACGCGCCCGCCTCTGGATTGGACTTGTGCGCGAAGAAGGCGGCTGGCAAGTGCGTTCGCTTTCCGTCGTGCGTTAGCGTGTTTCCCGTGACGCTGTTATATCAGTCGATGTTTTCTCACCCTGGCGCTTCGCCCGAACATGCGCGGATCGTAACGCAACGGCTCCGCCGGATGCACCACCATCTGCCTGAACTCGGGATGCTGCGGATTGATGAGCCAGTTATTCTCATGCACGGCCAGCGCTGAAGGAACCAGCAGCAGACAAGTCTCCGCTTTCGTTACGAAGTTGTCGCCAATCTGAGCGAGTGCCGGCGACGCGGGAATTTCTCGCCAGTTCGCTGGCAGGTCTTCGGCTTCCAGCTGCGCACGGGATACTCTATCGGGGACGTCCGCGGTGGCCAGCAGCAGATCATCCGGAGCGTCCTCGGGATCAAGATGCACAAAATATTCCAGCATGGCGAGAGATTGGTGTTCAGAAGCGTACGCCACGCGCGTTCCCGGGCTCGACCATCGCCCACCGTAACGGTATGCGCCTTCTCCATCAAAGGGTGCGCGCGCGTAGGCCGCGCGCAGCACGCGAAACACTCGCATCAACTAATGCCACCGTAGGCAATGCGGCCCAGAAGATTTTCCACCTGGCGGGCTCCGAGTTCGGTGTCGATGGCGGAAATCGGCGCCGAGCCGCCCAAAGCGCGATTGCCGCGTCTGAGCCAGCGAGCAGCGCGCGCGCTGTCTCCCAGGTTCTCGCGGGCCATCGCCAGCAGCCGCGCCATGCGGTAAAGCCGGTCCGACTCGAACCGGGCCAGACGTCCGCGGCGGCGCCGCTGCAGGCTGCGGGGTGAGAGATCGAGCGCGTTGGCCAATTCTTTCAAGGTGAGACCGGAGGCTCGCATCAGTTCCTCCAGCACCGCGTGCGGAAATCCCTCGCGGATCGCCTCTCGCAGATCGCTGTCACTTGAGAGCGAACGCCCCAGGACGCGTTTCCCTCCAAGTTCCCGTAACACGGCTCGCAATTCGTTGGCCATTTGTCGTCTATTATAGCGACAAATGGCGTCGCGGAGCAAGCGCAATGCAACCCTCGATCAGGAGAAGTGAGTTGCGGAACTGAATCCGCAACTCACCAGCAACCCTGCAACCAGCAGGCGGACCTGCCAGACTAGATCACAGCGATTCCGTTCAGCCCCGCGGACGCCGACAGGCCGCCCACATCGCCCAGGCTGGTCAGCGTGCCATCCTGATTGATGCCAAAGATGCTGACCGAGCCCGTTCCAGAATCCAGCGTGTAGAGGAACTTGCCGTCGGAACTGATGGCCAGATCCAGATTCGAGCTGCCCGCAGGGTTGGTTCCCACGACTGTGCCCGCCACTGGCGTCAACGTCCCCGTCGTGCCGATTGCAAACCCGGATACCGTCCCTGTCCCCGCATTCGAGGTATAGACGAACGCTCCGTTAGGGGTCACCGCATGCCAACACGTCGCGGCTCCCAAAGTTGGTACGCTGGTGCTCACGGGAGAAAGAGTCCCATTCGCAAGCACCGCGTAGGACGATATTGCCGACGCGTTGGTTCCTCCCGTCGGTCCAGTCTCCACCACCAGCGCCGCGCCGTTCGGCGCAAACAGCACAGAAAACGCACCCGGGCCGGCACTCGGGTTGAGTACGATCGGCGCCAACGTGCCATTGATCTGCACATGGAAGGCGTCAATCTCGTTGGTCAGCTTTTCCGTCACCAGAAGGAAATGGCCGTCCGGACTAAACGACAACGACGCCGCGCCCGAATTGCCGGTGCTGAGATACGCGAGGGAGTCGGCGATTGGCTTAAGCTTCCCTTCTCGATCAAGATTGAAGCCAACCACGCTGCTCGCCCCTCCGGCATTGACCACGTACACCAATCCCCCATGCTCGGCCACGGCGACCGGTTCACTACCGCCGCAAGCTACCTTCTGCAAAAGCGACAGCGTCGCCCCGTGAACCCGGAACACGGAAATGTCGCCACTGCCCGCATTCACCGCCAGTAAAAAAGAGTGATTCTGAGTAAGCGTGAGAGAACCCTGGGATCCCAAAGGATCCGTGACCCCGCCGCTGCCCCTGCCTTCGGTCCGAAAAGTGCGCCCTTCCTGCAACGACCCGTCTGCAGCTCGTGCGTAAGCAATAATTTCATTCTTGTCGGCGGCATTCGTCATGACGAATACGGCGCCGGCGGCATTACTACCATCGGTTTGGGCTTGGCTACGAACTGGCAACGTTGCACTTATCGCCAGCACAGCGGTCAACAAAACACGCGACATCCTAAGCATCGAAAGCTCCTTGTCCAGCATTTTGCGCGCACCAAGCCGCCGGAAACCGTCGCCCGGAAGGCGGCAGTCCCAGAGGCTTACGGGTCGCGCTCTGATCGGAGGTCTGAGCCAGAGAAAAGTTTCAGGCGCAGAAAGAAAATTTCGGCAGAAAAGAAAATAAAGGACAGGCGCTGTGGATTAAAGGAGGATACAGACGCCAAACGGTTCCAACTTGTCGGCAATCGCGTTTTCGTTCCTGTCCATGCCGTAGAATCAGTGCTTGCTCCTCACCATCGAAAAGCTCATCTACGGCGGCGACGGACTCGCTCGTCTTCCCGCCGATTCGCCGGGTGACGACCGCGGACGCGGCAAGGCCGTCTTTGTCCCGCTCGTTCTCGCCGGAGAAAAAATCGAAGCGGCGCTCACCGAAGAAAAGCCCGGCTTCGCTCGCGCGCATGCAGAATCAATCGTCGAAGCTTCTCCGCATCGCGTCCAGCCAGAGTGTAAATACTTCGGCCGTTGCGGCGGATGCCACTACCAGCACGCCAGCTACGAACATCAACTCGAAATCAAGAAAGAAATCCTGCGCGAGAATCTGCGTCGCATCGCCAAGCTCGAACTGCAAAGCGAAATCGAGGTGCATCCCTCGCCTCCCTGGAACTATCGCAACCGCTCTCGCCTCCAGTTGCAGACAAAGCCAACATTTGCGGTGGGCTATTTCAAACTCGGGTCCCACGAACTCATGCCCATCGAGCAATGCCCGGTCAGTTCTCCGCTGATCAATCGCGGCATCGCCGTGCTGTGGAAAATGGGACAATCGAGAAAAGCCGCCGAGGAAATTCCTGCCGGAATCCGCGAAGTCGAATTTTTCGCCAACGCCGACGACACACAGCTGCTGGTGGAACTCTCCTGCTCCGCCGAGGCGCGCCGGGCCGAGGTGCGCGTGTTCGCCGAAGAGTTGCGCGCCGCCCTGTCCGAGATTGAAGGCGTGGTCGCGTTTCGCGGCTCCCAGCCCAGCGCGCGCCCGGACGCATCCGCGCCCTCGCCTCTGCTCATTCTCGGAGAACGCTTTCTCACCTACCGCACCGCGCGCGCCAGCTATCGCGTGAGTTCCGGCGCGTTCTTCCAAACTAACCGCCACCTTACCGACGAGCTGGTGAAAATTGTCACCCAGGGACGCTCCGGCGAACGCGCACTCGACCTCTATGCCGGAGTGGGACTGTTTTCCACAGCCTTAGCGTGTGATTTCCGTCACATCGTTTCTGTTGAGTCGTCCCAGCTTTCCGCCAGCGACCTGCAATACAATCTGCCTTCCAATGGAAAGGTGATTCAGGCCGCGACGGGGCAGTACCTGAGCCGTTCTGGGGGCGACTCGCCACCGCGCCGTGCGGACAAGCCGGCGCCTAGCGGGGAGGGCAGGGTAGCGTCATCCGTCCCCACTCCGGACCTGGTCGTGGTGGACCCTCCCCGCAGTGGCCTGGGAGAACCCGTGGCGCGCTCACTCACGAGTCTCGGCGCGCCGCAGGTTACCTATGTCTCGTGCGACCCAGCCACCTTGGCGCGCGACTTGATTCCATTGTTAGCCGCCGGTTACCGCGTGGAGCGGGCGCACCTGGTAGACCTCTTCCCCCAGACCTACCACTTGGAAAGCGTCCTGCACCTGGTGCGGCGATAAGGCAGTCACGATTTTGGCGGGTGAAGCGTTTGCCCCGGATGGATATTCTCGATCGGCTGGAAAAATCAGGAGCGGACGTCTACCGCACCGACGCCGACGGCGCGATGACCTTCTATCTCGACCAGCACGGCGTTACCCCTTCACCCGCGGTTCTCCAGTATTGATGTCGATCTCCGCGGTCTCGTCATCCGCACCCGGCTCCGACCGGCGGTAATCTTCAATCAGTTGCCGTGCCGCTGCGGCGTCTTCTTCCTTCACCAGGATCACGGTGCCGCCCACGTCCGGAAATGCGTATTGCGACAACGAAACCGGACCCAGGCTATTCTCGATGCTCGCCGAGTCCAGCAACCCTTTCACCACCAGGGCCTCGGTTTCTGTCTCCGAGTCAAAAATCTTCACCAGCTTCTCATTCGGATTCGGACCCGTCGGATTCGGACGCGATTGCGCCTCCCCCGCCGGGTCATCAAGCTCTGCCATAAGCATCTCCAATTCCTGAATCCCATGGGATTCGAGGGCCAAAAGCTGATTCTACTCCGCCGAAGAGGCACGCGGTGCGGGAAGCCTCCAGAACTCGTGTGGAAGCCGGCGACTCGCCCGCTCGCTTCAGCTCGCCGTTACCCCACTTTAGTAGGGTTGCTTTTCCTGCCAATTCATGCAGAATGCCCATAGGCGGACCTGGCAACGTCCGCGCCGGACGCGCCCTCTAAATCAGCAGGACCGTGGGCTCAAGGAGCACTATGCAGACTCCGCACCAAGTCGGCCGCTATCGAGACTTGCCGCTCGCCAACGAAGAATCCCGCGAAGCCGCAGACGAAGCCGCCTGCGCAATGGAAGAAGAGTCCCGCAAAATCCGCCGTCTGCAGCTGATGATGAGCATGGTGCTGTCGGTCATCGGCCAGGACCCCAGCCTCACCGTGGAAGAAGCCTCCGAACTCGCCGCCGGCGCCAAGCGCGCCGCCCTCGCAATGTTCCCTGACAAAGAACTCGCCTTCGATCTCCTCTACAAACCCCGCCTGCAAAGGCTCATGCGGGAAAGATTCCGGCTGCAGTAGAGTGATTATTGATTGTTGATTTCTGATTGTTGATGGAACGACCAGATCCAACACCGAATTACAATCAGCAATCAACAATTTCTTTCTTACTCGTCCACCACCACGTTCTTCAGCGTCCCCACCCCCGCCACCGTCACTTCCACCACATCCCCGGCCACAACCGGTCCCACGCCAGACGGCGTTCCCGTAGCGATCAAATCCCCGGGAAACAACGTCATGGCCTGGGCAATGTGCCGGATCACGACATCCAGGGCAAAAATAAAGTCGCGCGTATTCCCGTCCTGCTTCACCGCGCCGTTGACGCGGGTCTCCACTCCCACGCCCGCCCACGGATCGAGACCCTCCACTACCACCGGCCCGACCGGACAAAACGTATCGAATCCCTTGGCTCGCGACCACTGTCCATCTTTCGTCTGCAGATCGCGCGCCGTCACGTCGTTCACGCACGTGTAGCCCAAAATATATTTCCGCACGTCTTCGTCACCCGCCGGTTGGTGGCACGTCCTGCCGATCACTACACCCAGCTCGCCTTCAAAATCCACGCGCTCGGAAATCTTCGGACGCCGCACCGTCCCTCCCGGCGCCAGCAGCGCCGAAGTCGCCTTCAGAAACAGCAGCGGCTCGGTCGGAACGTCATGCCCCAACTCCGCCGCATGCTCGCGATAGTTGCGCCCTACGCAAACAATTTTCGACGGCCGCACCGCCGGCAGCAGCACGGCTTCCTCCAGCGCAATCTGTTCGATCCGCCGCGTGCGCACGCTTTCCAGGTCGCCGTCCGCCTCTTCCGGGGCAGTCAGCAAAACCCGCAAAATCGCATCCCGCCCCGCTACGGATTCAACCAACCCGTAGTGCGCCTCACCGTTCCATTGAAACCGACAATATTTCATGGCCACCTAATCTAACCACGAGACCGCCAACTCGCGCGAAAAATCTCCGAAGAAGTTCTCGAGATGCTCTGGCCGGACGCCGGAGCCGCTCTCACGGCACCGTCTCCCCCGCCTCCTCGGACCGCGCACTCTCATTTCCCCGCACGTCAACAGCCGACACCGCGTACAAATAACTTCTCCCTGCAACCACTTTCGCATCGCGATACGCCGGCGTCTTTACCAACTCTCCGTTCACTTTCACCGCCACGCCTCCCGCCTCGTGACGGTACACGTTGTACCCGGCTAGATCCATGTCGGTTACCGGAGCCCACACCAGGTCAATCGCCGCCTGCTGCCCCGGGCCCGAAAACACTGCCTGCAACTCTGCCGGCACGGCCGGAGGAAACACATCGTGCGCGAACACTTTCACTTCGGCCGAATCGTCGCCTTCGATTTCTATTTTCTTGTGCTGGGCCGTGTCCTGTGCGGGGAGCACGGTCACCGCTTCCACGTGGTAATAGTAAGTCTGCTCCCACTCGATGCTGGCATCCGTCAGTGACAGGTTTATCTCACCCAGCACCGGCACCTCGCCCACAAAATTAGCCTTGCTCCCCTCGATGCGCCGATAAACACGATAAACGTAGCTCACCACAGGCCGTGGGGGAGCGGGCGACTCGCCCGCTCGGTCTTGGGGATTCGCCAGCGCTGGTATGGGAACGGAGCCGCCCGGAGCCGCCGTCCAGCTCAGTGCCACGCCCTGCCCCGTAAGCTGAGCGCCGAAATCCGTGGGTGCAGGAAACGTTCGCGCCAGCGGCACCTGTACTAAATTCGACAACCCCGCGCCGCGTGCATTCGCATTGAGCACCTCAACCGCATAGCTGGCGACTCCCAACATTTCCGGATGCACACTTCCCGAAAACAGATTGTCGGTATAGCTCGCCGCAGCTTTTTGTCGGCTGTTGGACTTCGATCCGGAACCGTGTGGGAGCCCGCGATTCATCCGGTGGCTGTCGGGGGGCGTGGCCGCAGACAGCACAGGCGCAGCCTCTCCCACCGCAGTCCCGCATTCTTTGAACACTGGCTGAAGCCCACGGCAGATACGTGTCGCTCCCAAACTCCGCACCACCTGATGATCCGTAGTCAGCGTCGGGACCGTCCAGGTAAGCACGACTCTGTCGCCCTTCCGTGCGGCCCGCAAGTCCGTGGGCGGCTTGGGTAATTCCAGCGACGGCGGTCGCGGCGGGCCCATCGCCGCGCACCCCACCAACCCCAGCAGCGTGATCCCCAGCGGCATCCTTCCGGTAAGAATTTTCATGCAGAGGAAAAAGATTAACAGATGCCGCTGTAGCCACGGCTCGTGTGGGAGCGGACGACTCGCCCGCTCGGCTCTAAGCCAGAACCGAAGAACAAGTCGCGACTACCTAGCCTTGGCATGCCGAACACCGCGTTTTCATCGCGGCGGAGGAATCTCAGTCGTCTCTGACGTCGCGCGCCAGCGAATGGCTAGCCACGGACTGCTCCTACCCCAACTCCTTCACCGCTTCCCGAAACACTTTCGTGTGCCGATCCACGTCCTCGGCCTCGGTCTGCGGCGACATCAGCGCCATATTGTGAAAGGGCGTCAGCAGGATCCCGCGATTCATGGCGTAAAGATGCATGAAGCGCTCCAGTTCGAAATCCATCGCATCATGCGCCTGCGACCCATTCTTCGGAGCTTCCGCCGCAAACAAATACTCCGCGCGGCAGCCCAGCCGCGTGACATGCCAGGGCAATTCCGCTTCCGCAATCGTCCTGGCCACGCCCGCCGTCCAGCGCTCGGCCAGCGGGATCATGCGATCAAATGCTTCTTTCGTCAGAACTTTTGTCAGTGTAGCCCGCATCGCCGCCAGGGAAAGCGCGTTCCCCGCCAGCGTCCCGCCAATGCCGCCCACGTCGCAGTCTTCCAGATTCTGTTTCGAGACGATCCGTTCCGCAACTTCCTGCGAAAATCCGTACGCCGCGCCCGGAATCCCCGCCCCAATCGCCTTGCCAAATACCAGCACGTCCGGCTCAAGATTCTCCGCCCGCGTGAATCCACCAGGTCCGGCGCAGATCGTGTGCGTCTCGTCGATGATCAAAAGCGTCCCATGCTTGCGCGTAAGTTCACGCAGCGCCGCGTGGTATCCGGGGTCGGGATGCACAATCCCTACATTCGTCATGGCCGGCTCGGCCAGCACGCAGGCCACGTCTCCGGGAGCCAGCGCCCGGTCCAACGCATTCAGATCGTTGAACTCCACGACCTTGGTAGTGACCGCCGGATCTACCGGCGGCCCGATATTTCCGCGCCGCGCATGGGCCTTCCCGTTGGGATCGAGCGTGATAAATGTTTCGTCCACCGTCCCGTGGTAGCACCAGTTGAACACCAGAATCTTCGGCCGCCCCGTAATCTGCCGCGCCAGCCGAATCGAAAACCGATTCGCATCCGTAGCCGTCAACGCAAACTGCCAGAACGGAAGGTTGAACCGCTTCTGCAATTCCTCGGCGACAAAAATCGCATCCTCGCCCGGCAGCATCAGCGTAATGCCGCGCCGCGCCTGCTCTTCCACCGCCTTCACCGTCGCAGAGGGCGAATGTCCCGTCATCGCCCCGGTATCGCCCAGGCAGAAATCGGCATAGCGATGCCCGTCCACATCAAAGAAGTGCGCTCCCTGGGCCTCCCGCACAAACGGCGGAAACGCCCCCGCCCACTTCACCATCCAGTTCATAGGCACGCCCGCCAGCAAAGACTTCCGAGCGCGCTCAAACAGCGCCTTCGACTTCGGGCGCTCGTCCACAAACCTCTTCTGCTCGCGCGCCATCAGGGCTTGCAGCCGGGCCCGGTCAATCGATTTCATAGTCAAAAAATAAACCAAAGAGGGCACAGAGTTACACAGGACCCGCTAAAAATTCTCCTGTGTCCCACTGCGCCCTCTGTGGTTCAGTCCTCGATTACAGAATGTATCTCGACAAATCCTGATCCTTCACAATATCGGTGAGCATCTTGCGCACATAATCCGCATCGATGGTCACATGCTCGCCTTTTTTCTCCGGAGCATCAAAACTCAGCTCATCCAAAACGCGCTCCATGATCGTATGCAGACGCCGCGCCCCAATGTTTTCCGTGCTCTCATTCACGCGAAATGCGAAGTGCGCGATTTCTTCGAGCGACTCGCGCGTGAACTCCAGCTTCACGCCCTCGGTTTCGAGCAGAGCCGTGTACTGCTTCACCAGCGAAGATTTCGGTTCCGTCAAGATTCGGATGAAGTCTTCCATGGTCAGCGATTGCAATTCCACCCGAATCGGAAACCGCCCCTGCAGCTCCGGAATCAAATCGCTGGGCTTCGAAACGTGAAACGCTCCCGCCGCAATAAATAAGATGTGATCGGTCCGCACCATTCCGTAACGCGTGTTGACGGTCGTTCCTTCCACGATCGGCAGAATATCCCGCTGCACGCCTTCCCGCGAAACGTCCGGCCCATGGCCGCCTTCGCGCCCCGCGATTTTGTCGATCTCATCCAGGAAAATAATTCCCGCATTCTCCACGCGGTCAATCGCCATGCGCGTCACCTGATCCATATCGATCAGCCGCTGCTCTTCTTCCTGAATCAGATATTCGAAGGCCTCGTTCACCTTCATCTTCCGCTTCTTGGTGCGCTGACCAAAGATGCTGGGCAACATGTCCTTGAGGTTGACGTCCATCTCTTCGACGCCCTGGTTGGTCATGATCTCGAACGACGGAAAATTCCGCTCGCGCACATCAATCTCCACCATGCGCTCGTCGAGCTTGCCTTCGCGCAACTGCTGCCGCAATTTTTCGCGCGTGCGGTTCGAGGATTCAGTCAGCGCCGTGTTGCCGTCAATTACCACTCCCCCGGAAGCCAATGGTGAAGATGCCGACGAACCCGTTGACGAAGATGACGACTGCGCCGGCCCGGACGGCGGCAGCAGAATATCCAGCAACCGCTCCTCCGCGTTGAGTTCGGCCTTGTCGGCCACGTCCTCCAGCTTTTCTTCGCGGACGTTATCAATCGCAATCTCCACCAGATCGCGCACCATCGATTCCACGTCCCGCCCCACGTACCCGACCTCGGTAAATTTCGAAGCCTCCACCTTCAGAAACGGAGAATTCGCCAGCTTGGCCAGCCGCCGCGCAATCTCCGTCTTCCCCACGCCGGTGGGCCCGATCATGATGATGTTCTTGGGGATAATTTCTTCGGCGAGTTCGGCAGAAAGTTTCTGCCGGCGCATGCGATTCCGCAAAGCGATGGCCACGGCGCGCTTGGCGTCTTTCTGGCCAATCACATGTTTGTCGAGCTCGACCACGATCTCACGTGGCGTGAGTTCGTCGAGCGCTAACTGCTCTTCTTCAGCGGAACTGGGTAAGTAAATGGCCATAAGTCAGTCGCTGGTCCTTGGTGCTTGGCTGTTGGCCGCCTGGGCTTGTGTCAACGGCCAACGACGAACGACCAACGACGCTCTACAATTCTTCAATGGTTACACTATCATTCGTATAGATGCACATCTTGCCCGCGATCTTCATCGATTCTTCCGCGATCTGCCGCGCGCTGAGCTGCGTGTGCAGCGCCAAAGCCTGGGCCGCCGCCTGCGCATAAGGACCGCCGCTGCCGATCGCCGCGACCTCGCCATCGGGCTCGATCACGTCCCCCTGCCCGCTCAACAGAAACGTCGTTTCCTTGTCGCAAACCAGCAGCAACGCTTCCAGATGACGCAAAAATTTATCGGTCCGCCAATCTTTCGCCAGCTCCACGGCGGCGCGCCCCAGGTTGCCGTGATATTGCTCGAGCTTAGCCTCGAAGCGGCTGAAAAGCGTGAACGCGTCGGCGGTCGACCCGGCAAATCCCGCCAGAATCTTGTCGTTGTAGAGGCGGCGAATCTTCTTCGCGGTGTGCTTGATCACCGATTCGCCAAGCGTAACCTGGCCATCCCCGGCCAGAACCACTTTGCCATCGCGGCGCACGGACAACACTGTAGTCGAGCGAATCAGTCGTTTCCTGGGCATGAGCGCAATTCTTGATTATAGCAGCGAGGAGTCGGGACGAAGCTGAGGCCCGCGGACCACGGGTAGCGGTGCAGCTCCCTAAATACAGCAAGTCAGCCGCCCAGCATAGCCTTTAGCGAACCTTGCAAGTCGCGGAACTGAAACGGATATCCGCTCGCGACGAGCTGCCGAGGTTCCACTCGCTGGCTTCCCAGCAGTACCGTCTCTCCCATTTCGCCAAAGACCAGCTTCACCACGAAGGCTGGCACGGGAAAAAAGGCCGGACGCGACAGCACGCTAGCCAGCGTTTTGGTGAACTCCGCATTCCTCACAGGCGTCGGTGCGACCAGGTTGACCGGACCACGCAGTTGATCGGTCTTCACGATGTGCTGAATCGCGCCCACCATATCCCGCACGTCAATCCAACTCATCCACTGCCGTCCGCTTCCCACGATGCCGCCCAGCCCCAGTTTGAATGGAGTCAGCATTTTCGCCAGTGCCCCGCCGGCCGTGCTCAGCACAATTCCGGTGCGAATCTGCACCGTGCGGATGCCGGCTTCGGCGGCGGCCTCCGTCGCCACTTCCCATTCGCGGCAAACTTCCGGCAGAAAACCCGTCCCCGCCGGGCTCTCTTCTTTCAGAATCTCGTCGCCGCGGTCGCCGTAGTATCCAATCGCAGAACTGCTGATGAATACCCGGGGCTTCACGCTGGCATGCGCCAGCGCTTCGGCCAGATTGCTGGTCCCGGCGATGCGGCTTTCGCGAATCTTTTCTTTCTTCACCGCGGTCCAGCGCCCGATGATGCTTTCCCCCGCGAGATGAATCACCGCGTCGAAGCCCGAAACGGTTTCAGGAGAAATCGGCTGCGCCGGGTCCCAGGGGATTTGCGTGTCATTCTGCGCTCCGCCCGTTGCGGCTTCGCGCACCAGGCGCACCACGGCGCATCCGCCGGCACGAAGGGAAGGAAGAAGCGCCGCGCCGATCGGCCCTGAAACTCCGCTGACCAGGATTCTGGAATTCATAACTTGCCGAATGCAACTCTAGCAGTGCGCGGCGCGTCTCACCAAACTACAGACCGATTTGAAACCTTCGTAACCGGCGAAATACGAGAACGCCCTGTAGGCTGTCTCATAAAAGTGCGGTTGGTAACAATTCTTTGGGACGGCTGATGTAATCTCTGAGCATGGATTCTCGCCGGGTGACGATTCCGCAGCCTCTGCACAGATGAAGCGAAGGCGATGAACTTAGGGCTGACCCGCACGAGAGGACGCAAGAACTTTATTCATGGATCTCCGCTTTAAGTCCGGACTCAGAGTTTTTGCATTTTTCACTTTATGTTCGTCGGCGCCCTGCTTCGGACAATCCGCCCAGGAAACGCCCGCGCCTGTTGCCGAACAACCCGGCGCAGAACAGCCCGGTCCCGATCAAAAGGTTTCCGGAAGCATCAGCGGAACGGTGCTTGATCAGAGCGGGGCCATCCTGGCTGGGGCGCGGGTGGGCCTTACCAGGACTGTCGAAAATAGGTCTGGCGAAAATCAATCTGCTGAAGCCCCATCCCCCAAACAGGAAGCCCTATCCGGCGAGGATGGGCAATTTTCTTTTGCCGGCGTGGCCCCTGGACCTTTCCAACTCACCATCACCGCAGCGGGTTTCGCGACGCAAACCTCTTCCGGAACCCTGCATGCGGGCGAGTTCTATCTGGTCCCGCAGATCGCATTGGTTGTCGCCGTCAATGTTACCGATGTACAGGTCAACCTTACGCGTATTCAGGTGGCGCAGGAGCAGGTCAAGGACGAAGAGAAGCAGCGCGTGTTCGGCATCATTCCCAATTTTTATGTCACCTACGATCCCCACCCACTTCCCCTCAACATGAGGCAGAAATACAACCTGGCCTGGAAGACCACGATTGATCCGTTCACCTTCGCCATGGTTGGCGCCATCGCAGGCGTGCAGCAGGCGGATAACGCTTTCAGCGGATATGGGCAAGGCGGGCAAGGCTACGGCAAGCGCTACGGCGCATCGTTTGCCGACCTCGCCATCGGCACCTTCCTCGGAGGTGCCGTATTGCCAGCGGTCTTCAAGCAGGATCCTCGTTATTTCTACAAAGGAACCGGCAGCACTCGTTCCCGTTTTTTTTACGCCATTGCCAATGCCGTAATCTGCAAAGGCGACAACGGACACTGGCAGACGAATTACTCGAACATTCTCGGGAACCTCGCCTCCGGCGGCATTTCAAACCTCTACTACCCGGCGCAAAATCGTAATGGAGCAGGATTGACTCTCGAAAACGGCCTGATCGGAATCGGTTCCACGGCCGCCGCCAGCGTCTTTGAAGAATTTTTCATGAAAAAATTAACCTCCAACGTCCCCCACAACCCCGCCTCGCACTGAGTCCAAACGGGCTTCGCAAGCTATAATCGTACATGGCGAGTCTCCGCCAACAGATCGCAACCACTGCTCTTACCTTCACGAAGTTCCGTGAACTGATGAAGCAGATGCAGGCTAACCGCCCGCAGGACGATCTCTCCATCGTCAAGAAAGCCTACGACTACTCGCTGAAACATCACGAAGGCCAGATGCGAGCCTCGGGAGAGCCTTATCTCGTCCATCCCCTGGAAGTGGCGCTGGTGCTCACCGAAATGAAAATGGACTCGGTCGCGGTCGCAGCCGGTCTGCTGCACGATTCCGTCGAAGACACTTCTGTCACCATCGTCGACATCCGCAAAGAATTCGGCGAGCAGGTCGCGCACATTGTCGAAGGCGTCACCAAGATCAGCAAAATCGACTTCGCGACGCGCGAAGAACAGCAAGCCGAAAACCTGCGCAAGATGATGCTGGCCATGGTCGATGACATCCGCGTGGTGCTCATCAAATTGGCCGATCGCCTGCACAACATGCGGACTCTCGAACACCTGCAGCCCGATCGTCGCCATAAAATCGCCGAAGAAACTCTCGAGATTTACGCCCCCATCGCGCACCGCCTGGGCATGGGAAAAATTCGCGGCGAACTCGAAGACCTCGGGTTCCGCTTCCTCGATCCCCTCGGCTACGAGCAAGTCGAAAAATCAGTCAACGCTCGCCGTAAGGAGGGCGAAGCTTTCCTCGGGAAGATGCAGCAGGTCATCAGCGACAAGCTGAAAGAAGCCGGCATTCAGGCGCGCGTCGAGAGCCGCATCAAGCGCCTCTACAGCATTCACAAAAAGTTGCAGCGCCAGCACATCGCCGTGGATCAGGTCTACGATCTGTGCGCCATGCGCGTGGTCACGCGCTCACTGCCCGACTGCTACGCGGTGCTGGGCATCATTCACAACCTGTGGCGGCCGGTGCCCGGGCGCATCAAGGATTTCATCGCCATGCCCCGCCCGAATTTCTACCAGTCGCTGCACACCTCGGTGATCACTGAAGATGGCACGCCATTTGAAATCCAGATTCGCACCGAGGAAATGCACAAGATGGCGGAGGAGGGAATCGCCGCCCACTGGAAATATAAAGACGGCCCCGTCTCCGCGCAGGACGAGCAACGGCTGGCCTGGCTCCGGCAGGTGGTCGAATGGCAACGCGACGTCAGCGATCCCAACGAATTTCTTTCCACGCTGAAAGTCGATCTCTATCCCGAAGAGGTCTACACCTTCACGCCCAAGGGCAAAGTGGTGGTGCTGCCGCGCGACGCTACGCCGGTCGATTTCGCCTACACCATTCACACCGAAGTGGGTCACACATGCGTCGGCGCCAAAGTCAACGGACGCATGGTACCCCTCCGCCACAAACTGCACTCCGGCGACATCGTCGAAATTCTGACCCAACCTGGCCACAAGCCCAGCCGCGACTGGCTGGCGCTGGTCAAGTCCTCGCGCTCGCGCAACAAGATCAAGCACTGGCTCAACGTGCACCAGCGCGAACGCGCCATTGAGATTGGCCGCAAGCTGATCGAAAAAGAAGCGCGCAAATACCGCATCGCGCTGAAAGAAATCAAAGACGAAGCATTGCTGAAAGTCGCGTCCGGTTACGGTCTGGGCAAGGCCGATGACCTCATGGCCGGGATCGGCTACGGGAAATATTCAGCGCGCCAGGTGCTGGCCCGGCTGCTCCCGCCCGGCGTCACGCCCACCATCGAAGGAGAAATCGAATCCTCCGACGAACTGGGAGACAAAACCGGAACCATTGCCAGCGTGGTGCGCCGCGTCTTTGGCGGCGAGCAGGACGCCATCACCGTGAAAGGCCAGGGCGACATGCTGGTCTACCGCGCGCGCTGTTGTAACCCCATCCGCGGCGAAGGCATCATCGGCTACATCACTCGCGGCAAGGGCGTTGCCGTCCACTCCATCAACTGCTCGAACGTCACCAATCTTCTTTACGAGCCCGAGCGAAAAATTGAAGTGGGATGGGCGCGCGACGAAACCACTCCCACCGCTTACCCCGTAAAACTCACCGTCTTTTGCGACGATCGTTTCGGAATGCTAAAGAGCATTACCAGCGTGATCGGCGACGCCAAAAGCAACATCCGCAACATCTCCGCTCGCACCGCCAACAGCCAGGCCAGCGTCGAAGTCGTGCTCGACATCTCCGACCTCAAACATCTCGAGCAAATCATCGCCGGCCTGCGAAAAATTCCCGGGGTCCACGAAGTGCATAGGCTGCAGAAAATCTAAGGGTTCGACAGAACTTGAACCGGGAAGCTGGTTCTCAGTTAGAATCTCCCGGGCAAGGTTTTCTAACTGGCAACTGGCCACGGACAACTGGCAACTGTTTTTTATGCGCGAAGTTATTTCCACCAAAGACGCTCCCCAGGCGATCGGCCCCTACTCGCAAGCCATCAAAGCGAACGGATTCATCTTCGTTTCCGGACAGGTGGCCATCGATCCCGCGACTCAGCAGGTCGTCGCCGGAGACGTAGCCGCGCAGACCGACCGCGTCCTGCGCAACCTGTCAGAGATTCTGGAAGCAGCCGGCAGCGGCCTCGGCAAAGTTGTCCGCGCCACCGTCTTCCTCAAAAACATGAGCGAGTTCGCGGCCGTGAACCAGGTTTACGGAAAATATTTCAGTTCCGCCCCGCCCGCCCGCTCCACGGTGGAAGTGGCGCGCCTGCCCAAGGACGTGCTCGTGGAAATTGACGTGATCGCGCTGGAGTAGAAAAACTCAATTACACGAAAGAGGCCAAAGCAATCACAGAGCAGCCCAGGCAACCCCTGTGAACTCTGCGCCCTCTGTGGTTAATATGTTCTCGGAGGAAGCATCATGAAGCGCTTGCTGGCAGGAGCCATGATTCTGATAGCGGCGGTCGCCGTGGCGCAGACCGCACCCGCAAAACCGAAAGTCAAAGTCGTACCCCCGAACACCAACGCTCCCACCAGGGTGACCGGCGATGGAGTGAAAACCGATTCCGGCCTGCAGTACTGGGAAATCCGGGTAGGCAATGGTGAAGTCGCCAAAGAGGGCAGCCACGTGCGCGTGCACTATTCCGGCTGGCTCACCACGGGCAAGAAGTTTGACAGCTCCGTCGACCGGGGACAGCCCTTCGATTTCACCATCGGAAACGGCGAGGTCATCAAGGGATGGGAAGAAGGTGTCGCCGGAATGAAAGTCGGGGGCAAGCGCCAGTTGCGCATTCCGCCGGAACTCGGTTACGGCGCAGGCGGTTCTCCACCCGACATCCCGGCTAATGCCACTCTGATCTTCGACATCCAGCTGCTGGCTGTGCAGTAATTGAGAATGAAGTCAAAATTCGCCGCCCAGAACGCAGATATCACTGAGGAGGGATCAGACCCTTGTGGAACCCTGTGTCCTCCGTGGTGGAAGGGTTGCCTTTCTCGGCGTGCGCGGAGATTTCGGCGTTAAATCCAGCTCTTTACGCCTTGACCACTTTGCCGCTGCGCAGGCAGGACGTGCACACACGCATGCGCTTGGCCGCCGTAGGTCCCACACGGGCGTGCACCGGACGCAGATTCACGTTCCAGCGCCGCTTGGTCACGTTGTGGGCGTGGCTGATGCGGTTTCCCGCCTGCGGCTTCTTGCCGCAAATATCACACTGTTGAGCCATGACTGGTACAGATTCCTTTCAGAAGTCGTCTGGTAGACCTCCATTTTACAAGACTTACGCCCCGCCTGACAAATTCCCCCGAGATACTCGAGATACTCACGTAGAGACAGCCGCCTCGACTGTCCCGCCGAGCGTAGCGAGGCGGTTCTTCGCGAAGGTCCCCAGTCGCGGGTTTGATTGAGTCCCTGTGCGATACTGAAGCGATGCAGTCCCCGCTCCAGGCGCCCTCCGCGGCCACAGATCCCAAATCCGTGAAGGTGAATCTCACCACCGGCACCGGTGTGGATATCGAGTGGAAAGACGGTCACGTCTCCCACTACAACTTTGTTTACCTGCGCGACGCCTGCCCCTGCGCCCTCTGCGAAGACGAGCGCGCCCAGGCTGGTCGCCATCCCGGCGAGCCCGCGAAACTCGCTCCCGGAACCCTGCCCATGTTCAAGCCCACCGCCAAGCCGCTCTCGGCGGAAGCGATCGGCAAATACGCCATCAAATTCAACTGGAATGACAAGCACGACCTCGGCCTCTACTCCTGGAAATTTCTGCGCGAAGTCTGCCCCTGTCAAGAATGCAAAGCGGCCGGATACAAAGCAGCGGACCTAAGCGTCTAGCAGCCCGCTGAAGAATTCACCCATGCACGAAATACCCGCAGCACGAAGTATCCATGCACGGAGTACGCATGCACGAAATACCGGTGCATCCAGCACCGTCAGAACAGCGGCGCTTCAGCGCCGCGTAAAGCTCCACCAAGAGCGCGGGCTTCAGCCCCGGCGGTGGTTCTTGCGTCCAGCGAATTTCTTCATCAGCTTGCGCGGAAAATCTAACGGATTCTGATCAGCGAGTCCCCACATGCAAGAAGGCAAATTCAGCAGAACCGCGCAGCGGGTAGCGATCCGCCGGGCCGCACACCAGCTTCTCGACGAACCCAAAGTTCTCGACGATCCCTTGGCACTGCGGATCATCGGCTCCGAAGCCGCGGCGGCGCTGCGGTCCGATCCAAAAGAGCATCACGCTTTTTCCCGCGCGTTCCGGGCCTTCATGGCCGCACGCAGCCGCTTCGCCGAAGACGAACTCGCCCGGGCCGTCGCAGATCGAGTCACCCAATACGTAATCCTCGGCGCCGGCCTCGATACCTTCGCCTATCGCAACCCGCATCCCGGCCTGCGCGTATTCGAGATCGACCATCCCGCCACGCAAGCCTGGAAGCGCGAGCAACTGCAGTCCGCAGGCATTGCGATTCCGCCGTCGCTAACCTTCGTCCCGGTCGACTTCGAGCACCAAACCCTCGCCAACGCTCTCGCCCGCTCCGGACTGAATACCAACGCCCCAGCATTTTTCTCCTGGCTGGGCGTCACGCCCTATCTCACCCGCGAAGCCTGCATGACCACGCTGCATGTCATCGCCAAGATGCCGGCAGGCAGCGGCGTAGTCTTCGATTTCGCCATCGATCCCGCGCTGCTCAACGCGGGCCAAAGACAGGCGCTCGATGCGCTCTCCGCGCGTGTGGCCCGGTACGGAGAGCCCTTCCAACTTTTCTTCGATCCCTCAAAACTTCAGGACGAATTGAAAACTCTGGGATTCCAGCGCACCGAATTCCTCCAAGGCGCGCAAATCAACGCCCGCTACTTCAAAGATCGCTCCGACGGCCTCTGCGTCCGCGGCGGCTTGGGTCATTTGATGAGCGCGTGGGTGTAAACGACGGAAGCGAGGCTTAGCGGCAGGCAATTGTGCTGGTACAATCGGCCCGCCATGAAATTCCCGGCGCTTATCCTTGCGGTCTGCTGCGCCATCATCAACGCTCCCGCACAACAATCATCTGGCAATCATGCGCAGATGGTCATCCCCGGCGTTAACGGGATTCTGGAGTTCGACGTAGGACCGGTGGCTCCGGAAACTCGGGTGCGTCCTGACGGCAAGGAAGTGCAGTTGCGCGCCTTCGGGAGGCCGGACGGACTCGATATCACCGCCTTCCTGAAACGCGTCTCATTTCCCGCCAGCCCAGAAAAGTGTCGCGATGAATGGTGGCCCGGCACCAAGAAGGGCCCCTTCCAACGGGACAATCTCCAGGAAACGATCGTCAAAGACGGAATCGCCAGGGTCGAATTCATCGTGCCGGAATTCAAGGGGGTCAAAGTACGGCAGAAGAACATTCATGCCTATGTCGGCGCCCGCGACCTCTGCGCCGAAATTCATCTCTCCAAGGTTGACTTCAAGCCCGAGGACCAGAAGCTTTTCGAGGATTTGCTGGCCAGCGTGAAACTCCTGCCAGACGCCTCGCCGGCGGCGGATCAGTCTCAAAATCCATCTCCACCCCAGGATCGTGACAGCTCCTACTATTTCGGCGAGGGCAGCAAATTCTTTCTGCAGCAGAACTACGCTCAGGCCGCGGGCCCGTACCAGAAGGCTCTGGATATGGAAAAGGCCAAACGCATGTTGTCCAGGGACTACTTCCGCGTGTTAGTCGACAATCTTGGGATGTCCTATGGGATCAGCGGAAACCTGCCTCAGGCCAAAGCCACATTCGAGTACGGACTCACGCGGGATCCCGAATACCCGATGTTTTACTACAACCTGGCATGCACCTACGGAGAGATGGACAAAATGGATGAAGCGCTCGCCCAGCTTCGCCTGGTGTACAAGTACAAAGCCAATATGATTGCCGGAGAGACGCTGCCCGACCCTCTGAAGGATGATTCCTTCAGACACTTCGTCGGCAAAGACGAGTTCGTGAAGGCCGTGCACGAGATGCAGAAGTAGCATCCCAGTTGCGCGGAAGGCGGTCAGGAATTGTGGCCCGTCCTTCATCAATCAGCCCTTCCCTGTAAAATCGAATCATCTCTCCGGGAGCCACGTCCGCATTGTCTTTTCTCGATCAACTCAACCCGCAGCAGCGCGAGGCCGTCGAAACGACCGAGGGCCCGGTGCTCATCCTGGCCGGCGCGGGCAGCGGCAAGACGCGCGTCATCACCTACCGCATCGCCTACCTCATCGAGCACAAGGGCGTGATGCCGGAGTCCATCCTTGCCATGACCTTCACCAACAAGGCCGCCGCCGAAATGGGCGAGCGCGTCGAAAAACTGGTCGGCGGACTCAGCATCGCCAAGCCAGTCATCTCCACGTTCCATTCTTTCTGCGTGCGCGTGCTGCGCCGCGACATCGAAGCCCTGCAAATTCCCTCCGCCATCCCAGGAAAGCCGCCCATCGGCCACACGAAAAAATTCGTCATCTACGACGAGAGCGACCAGCAGGCCGTGGTCAAAGGCATCATGAAGCGCCTCGGCCTCGACGACAAGCAACTCACCCCGCGCATCGTCCTCGGCCGCATCTCCTGGGCGAAAAATCACATGCTGAATCCGCAGGAACTTTATCTGCAATCGGCCGACCCCAAGACGGAAAAAATCGCGCATCTGTTCGAGGAATATCGCAAAGAACTACTCAAAGCCAACGCCCTCGACTTCGACGATCTTCTTCTCGAAGCCACGCGCCTTCTGAAGTCGTCCGCGCCCGTTCGCGAGTATTACAACCGCCGCTTTCAATACCTGCTCATCGACGAATATCAGGACACCAACCGCCCGCAATACGAACTCATGCGCATGCTGGCCGGCGAGCGTCACAATGTCTGCGCCGTCGGCGATGAAGACCAGTCGATCTATTCCTGGCGCGGCGCCGACATTCGCAACATTCTCGAATTCGAGCAAGACTTTCCCGAGGCCAAGATCATCCGCCTCGAAGAGAATTACCGCTCCACGCAAAATATTCTGCAAGCCGCGTCCGCCGTGGTCGCCAATAACATTCGCCGCAAAGGCAAAAATCTTTGGACCGCGCGCCAGGGCGGCACCAAGATCGGCTACTACGAAGCCCCCGACGGCGAGAACGAAGCCCTGTTCGCCGCCGACCACATCGCCAAATATCTGCGCGAAGCAACCGCGCATGCCGAAGACGGCCGCGAAACTCCGCGCGCCGCCGTGCTCTACCGCACCAACTCGCAGTCGCGCCTGTTTGAAGAAGCCATGCGCCGTTACGGCCTGAAATACAAAGTGGTCGGCGGATTCTCGTTCTACGAGCGCTCCGAAATCAAAGACCTCATCTCCTACTTGAAAGTGATACAAAATCCCGACGACTCCATCTCGCTCCTGCGCGTAATCAACACTCCCGCCCGCGGCCTCGGCAAAGGCACCATCGACACGCTCGAGCATCTAGCCCTCGAAACAGGATTATCACTGTGGGGAGCGATCGGCGAAGCCCTGCGCCGCCAACTGCTTCCGCAGCGCGCGCTAGCATCGCTAAAAAGTTTCCACCAGCTGATCGAAGACGCGAGAGCGATGCAGGCAGGCACTTTCACCGAGCAACTCACCGAAGGTGCGACGCTGGCGGGGTCACCACAGGCCCTGGAGGGACGGACGCCCTCGTCCGTCCCGCCGGGCGAAGCCCCGCAGCCTTCTGATGAAGCCGACGAGAGCGCGGACGCAGACGCTGTCTCTCAGGACGCCACCGCCTTCGATCCCACCGAATTCACCAACTTCTCCTTCGACTTCGGCGCGCCAGAACTCGAAGTTGATTCCGCCGCCGACGACCAGCCAGACGCCGGGGCCACACAACCTGATCCTGCCGAATCGTCCGAGTCCGCAAACTCGTTCCCGACTCCCACGGTAAGCACCGCCGACCTCCTGAAATTCCTCATCGACCGCACCGGCTACATAAAGCTTCTCGAAGCCGAAGACACGCCCGAAGCCTACTCCCGCATCGAAAACCTGCACGAACTGGTCAACGCCGCCGCCGATTCCCGTGATCGCGCCGAAACCCTCGACCAGTTCCTCGACCACGCCGCCCTCATCGCCGACACCGACGATTACGACCAGCGCTCGCAGATCACGCTGATGAGCCTGCACGCCGCCAAGGGCCTGGAATTTCCGCTCGTATTCCTCAGTGGCCTCGAAGAAGGCCTGTTCCCACACTCCCGCACCATGCTCAATCCCGACGACATCGAAGAAGAACGCCGCCTCGCCTACGTCGGCATGACCCGGGCCATGGACCAACTCATCCTCACCCGCGCCGTCTACCGCCGCCGTTACGGCAGCGACCTCCCCGAGTCCAGCGTCCCCTCGCGTTTTCTGGAAGAAGTTCCCGCCCCGCTAATCGAAGAGCTGGCAACGCGACGTGCCCGTCAGGGCATAGCTGGTGTGGGGACGGGTTATGGGGGGACGGGCAGTGTTGCCCGTCCCGCGGGGCGCAGCCCCGCTGCCTTCGCAGACGAAGCCTCCACCCACTACTCCTACGAAGACGAAGACCAAAGCTCATCTTGGCAACAAGGACCAGGTGGGGACAGGAGCCCTCGGCAGTCCGGCGGGGCGAAGCCCCGTAGCTCTTCGCCCACCGCCCCGGCGCGCCCCTACAACTCTATCGAGAACATCGCCGAATTCTTCGCCAGCCGAGGCAAGAAATTCACCGTCCCGAAAACGCCCGTCGAACAGCCCACCGGCAAGCGCGGATTCCGCCCCGGCCAGAAGGTTCGCCATCCCAAATATGGCGAAGGCACCGTCTACCAGCGCGAAGGAGAAGGCGAAGAAGCCAAGATTACGGTACAATTCCCTCGCTTCGGATTAAAGAAGCTGGTGGAGAAGTACGCCCAGCTGGAGCGCGCGTAAAATCGCGCAGCGCAAGAAATCACGTAGAGACAGCCGCCTCGGCTGTCCCGCCGAGCAAAGCGAGGCGGCAGGTTTCTCGACAGCGAGAGAAAAAGTCCGAGACACAAACCCTCGGGACACCATACGATAGAAGCAGAGACAGAAAAGAAATAGAAATAGAAATAACGAAGAAAAGAAGAGGACAGCAACCGCATTCATGGCAAACACAAGCAAGTTAACTAAAGAAGAACGCAAGAAATCCAAACGCGCCTCCCGCAAGAAACGTAAAGCGGAAAAGCCGCTCAAGCCCCGCGACTACGCCCGCGGGTCAAAGAAACCCAAAGTCAAGAAACTGGCCCGCGGCCAGGCAAAGCGGTAAGCGCACCAGAATTCGTGGAGGAGCGGGCGCCCTCGCCCGCTCCTTCGCGAAGCGACGCAGGTTTTAAGCTGAGAGCTGATAGCTGAAAGCCGAAAGCCGAAAGCTGACAGCTGACCCCAGGAGACCACAACCGCTTGTCACAACCATCCACGGAGCCCGCAGCCACCATCCGGTCGTCCGTCCGTACCTCCGACAACCAGCTCCTCTGCTGCAAGTCCATCGACAAGCTGATCTCCGACTCCGAGAACCCGGAACACCGGCTCAGCAAATCCCTGGGCCCCTGGTCGCTGACCGCGCTGGGCATCGGCGCCATCATTGGCTCCGGCATTTTTATACTCACCGGTACCGCCGCCGCGGGAGAATATTTCCAAGCTCCATCCCTGCTGCATGCGCAGGCGCTCGATGTGATCATCAATTTCGTGCGCACCGGCAGCACCGCGGGAGCGCTCATGCACGGTCGCCCCCCCGCCGGACCCTCCATTGCGATTTCGTTCTTGCTGGTCGCGGTCGCCTGCAGTTTCGCCGGACTGTGCTACGCCGAACTGGCCTCGATGATTCCCATCGCCGGCAGCGCCTACACGTATTCCTACGCCACGCTCGGCGAAATTTTCGCCTGGATCATCGGCTGGGACCTGATTCTCGAATACGTAGTCTCGAACGTGGCTGTCGCGGTTGGCTTTGCCGGTTATACGAAAGCACAACTGGCGGTCTTCGGCCTCAACTTGCCGGAAAAATGGGCGAGCCCGGTGTGGGCCGGCGGGCAATGGACCGGCGCTTATTTCAATCTTCCCGGCTTCCTCATCGTTTTCCTTCTTACGCTGCTGCTGGTGCGCGGAGTGAAGGAGTCGGCGGAGACCAACAACATCATGGTCACGGTGAAAATCGGCGCCATCCTCACCTTCCTGGTGGTCGGCGGAATGCTGGTGAAGCCCGCGAACTGGGTGCCCTTCGCGCCTTCTGGCTTCGCCGGAATCGTCACCGGAGGCGCCATCGTTTTCTTTACCTACATCGGATTCGATTCCGTCTCCACCGCCGCCGAGGAATCGCGCAATCCGCAAAAAGATTTGCCTTTCGGCATCATCATGTCGCTGATTGTCTGCACGCTGCTCTATGTTGGCGTCGCTGTCGTGCTGCTCGGCATGATGAAGTACACCACCTTCGTATCCGGTGCGGCCGCCGAAGCGCCCGTGGCCTACGCCATGAAATATCTGGGGGTGCACCCGTTCTTCCGCTCGGTCATCGTGATCGGTGCGCTCACCGGTATGATCTCTTCGTTGCTCGTGTTTCAGTATGGTCAGGCGCGCATCTGGTACGCTATGTCCCGCGACGGCCTGCTGCCCAAGTTGTTCTCCGCGGTGCACCCGAAATATAAAACGCCCTACTGGTCCACCTGGATCGCCTGTTTCGCCGTAGGAATTCCCGCCGGCCTCGTGGACATCGGAGATGCCGCCGACCTCGCCAATATCGGCACGCTGTTTGCCTTCGTCCTGGTTTCGCTGGGAGTGATCCTGCTTCGCCGCCGGCAGCCCGATCGCAAGCGCGCCTTCCGAGTTCCGTTCGTGCCCTGGTTCCCGCTGATTTCAGTCGCGCTGTGCGGCGGCCTGATGTTGGGCCTCACCCTGATTACCTGGCTGCGTTTCGTGATCTGGCTGGCGCTGGGCCTGCTCATCTACGTCTTCTACAGCCGCCACCGCAGCGAGTTTGCTAAGAAGCAGCTTTAAGCGATTCGCTCTTAGCCAAGACCGGCGCGCTCATCCCTTCGCCTACGCTATCAGTAACGTCCGCCGTCATCCGCCAGCCGAAACTGCGTCGTCATTGCGCTCCCAAACACGCTCAGTCATCTCGAACGCAGCAAAAGACAACCGGTTGGTGCGAGGCGGTACGGTGACGGTGGCCGGCGACGCGATTGCCCGTTCAGAAACTGCACGACTGCGGGATTACTGTGTCAACCCAACCCGACGCATCAAGTCCTGAAAGCGCGGATCGCTCCGCAGCGGGTCAAACATCGGACCAACCTTCAGCCACGTCAAGGCGTTCGAATGTTGCGCGTATGCTTTTTCCAGCCAGAAGAAAGCCCGGTCCTTCTCGCCCAGGGCAATGTAGGGCCCGACAAACGCTGCCGCATCCACGGGCTGTCGCCGGTTCCACTCTTCCAGTTTTCCGAGCGCCCGGCGAGCCCGGTCCGCCTGACCCGTCCGCCCATACACATACGCTTCTTCGGAACAGAGCCAGGGCGCATCCCCGGTGCTTCTTCGATTCTTTTCGATTTCGGCCAGAATCTCCGCAAACATTCCTTTCTGCTCGTAGGCAAGCACGATCATGGTGGAGTGCGGAAAATCCGGGTCCATCTCGCGCACCGCGAGAAACTGTGCGATGGCTCGGTCATATTGCCGCGAGAAGTAGAGCGTCGCCCCGTGGTCGGTGGCAATGATCAGCGACAGCGGATCGAGCTGCCGCGCGTTCTCGCTCTCGCGCAGCGCCTCATCGAAACGTCCCAGCCACGTCAGGTGCTCGGCATACCAGTGATGGGCGGTGGCGTAGTTGGGATTCAGCGCGATGGCCCTGCGAAACTCTTTCTCTGAGGTTTGCCAATCCCAATCATAATTTTGCACCACCAAAGCCAACGCGGTATGGGCTTCGGGCAGGCTCGGGTCGAGCTCCACGGCGCGCAACGCGGCGGCGCGCGCCTTGGGCATGAATTCGGTTTGCGGAGCTGTACTGTAGCCGCCAGTCAGCGCATAGGAATCCGCCAGTCCGGCATAAGCGCGGGCGTAGTTCGGGTCTTTCGCGATCGCCTGCTGGTAATAGTCAATCGCCCGCCGGAATCCTTCGATGCTTCGTTTGTTGAAAAAATATTGGCCCTTCAGATAGAGGTCGTAAGCTTCATAAGTTGGCGGCGAGTTTTGCCCCGACAAGTCAGGTTGACTGGCCGAATCGAGGGCCTTGCGCTCGCCCAGCGTAGTCTGAATCTCATCCGCGATTTCGCGCGCGATCTCCGCCTCCAGAGTCAACAAGTGGCTTACTTCGCGGTCATACTGGCGCGTCCACAGGTGAGTCTGGTCCTTGGCCTCGATGAGCTGCGCGGTGATGCGGACTTTCTCCGAATCCCGCCGGATGCTCCCTTCGAGCACATACTGCACTCCTAATTCGCGGCCGATCTGGTCTAGCTTCTGCGGACTGTTCTTGTAATGCATCACGGAAGTGCGGGCGATCACTCCCAAGTGGCGCGGATCCAGATTGCCCAGGCGGGTAATCATTTCCTCGGTCAGCCCGTCACTGAAGTAGTCCTGCCCGGCATCTCCCGTAAGGTTTTCAAAGGGCAGCACCGCCAGCATCAGACGCGCGCCGGAAGTCTCGGGACGCGGGCGAGGCCGGAACCATTGAAAATAGCCGGCAAGCGCGGCGATCAAGACCACACCAGCCGCTGAGACCAGCAGAACGACAAGCGGGCGCCTCCCGTCGACCGGGGCTCGAGCGATGCGATCATCCCCGATCACGGCGCCGGAGGAGCCTTCGCGGGGAGCGGGGGGGGAAGCAGTCTCGATCCCCACCGATGCAGGCCCCAGCTCCTGCACCGGCGCGATGAACCGGTACCCCCTCCCCGTCACGGTTTGCACGAAACGGGGTTGCTCGGGATCGTCTTTGAGGACCTGGCGAATTTTTCGGATCGCGGCGTTGATGCTGTTATCGGTATCGAGAAATACGTTCTTGCCCCAGACCCGCTCAACGATCTGCTCGCGGATCACGATCTGCCCATGCTGCTCGACCAGCAGGAGCAGAAGTTCCATCGGAATGCGCTCGAGCTTCAGCCGGCGGCCGGAGTGCCGCAGTTGGTAGGAGCGCGCATCCAGTTCGAAGTCGTCCCCGAATCTGATGGCTCCTGAAATTCCGACCGGTTCCAATGCCACAGCCACTCACCCCAAGTGCACGACATTCTACACCGACTTCCGCCATTCGGCGTCAAATGCCGCATTTGCAGCGGCTTACGGGTTCATGCAAATTAAGAAAACTTCAGGCATCCGCCATTGCAAGAAACACGCCGCTCCGCCAGTATGCGCGGCGGCGAGGAAGGTGGATGCCATTGAGAATCAAGGCGAAAGAAAGGCAAGGGAACCCGGGCATCTTAAGGCGCACGTTCCAGGGGGGACAAATCTCAGGGGGCAAATCTTTAAGAGGCGATTGATTAGAGGCGAATCGACGAGGAGGGAACCTATGCTGCACAAGACGCAAATGCTGATTCTTCTGGCCGTCGTGCTGGTGTTGTCCCACGCTTTACCGCTCTCCGCGAGCAGCGTTGCGGTGGGTACATGTGAGCCCGCTCTGCCGCATTTCACTACCATCCAGGCCGCCATTAACGCCTCAGCCCTTGGAGGCACCGTGTTGGTGTGTCCCGGGACCTATCCCGAACAAATTTCCATCTATCACCCGTTAACCCTGAAGGGCGTCGATAACAACGGCAGCAATCTGGCACTGATTACCATGCCCGCGGGAGGCACCGGAGATCAGGTCTATGTGCAAGCCACCAACGTCAACATCAGTGACTTGACCATCGACGGAAGCAATAACGGAGCTACAGTCTGCGGGCAAGGACCAAACGGAATCGTCTATTGGCTGTCCTCCGGCACCATCAACCACGTCGCGGTGCGCAACGAGTTTCCCGCCGGCGGGCCGATCACGGACTGCCTGAGTGGAGACGGAATCTTCGTGGGCACCGACAATAGTGGCGCCTCCAACGTGACCATCGAGAACAGCTCGATCCATTCCTTTCAGGCCAACGGCATTGAGGTAAACGGCCGGGGAGCGAGCGCCACCATCAAGCTGAATACGATTGGCGGCAACGTGCCGGGGCCTTCCAGCAACGGCATTGCGCTCTGGTTTGGGGGCACAGGAAAGGTCACCACCAACTCCATCCTCAATATCGTTGAGGATATTTCTTATCCAAACCTTGGAGGCGCCGGCTACGGCATCATCGTGCAATGCTCCCAAGGGGTGACCGCTTCCGGGAACACGATCGGCGATACCCAGGCCGGAATAGTTGTGAGCTCGAGCTTTTGCACTTCGGAAACCGGCAACGGCGACGCCAACACGTTTCTGCGCAACACCATCTCCCAGACCCACATCTTCGACGCCGTCTATGTCTGTGGCAACTACAACCTGGTCCAGAGCAATACCCTAAACAGCACCTCGGAAGCCGCCATCCGTCTCGACAGCCAGTGCAATCCCGGCGTAAGCGGCACCAACAACACTTTCAGCAGCAACCTCGTGAATGAGGCCTGCACCAACAGTTTGGTCGATCCCGCCATCGCCGGACTCAACACCATCGGTTCGAACACGTCCTACAACATCAGCTTCGATCAACTATCGGGAACCGTGCTGCCGGCCGGGACTTGCAGTGCAGCCGGGGCTCCGGCGGTGGTGTCTGACGCGGTGGTCCGAAGCAATAGTCCACGAGTCTCTGCAGCAACTGCGTTTCGCTGACGGGCCAATGTCGGGGGGCATTGGCCCGCCATCGCGAGTTCAGTCGCTCCGAGGGGGTACCCCGCCCATGTCCGCTTTTCAAGGGACAGGGCGGGGCTAATCTTCGGCTCGCGTCCTTTACCCGATCAAGCAAATTCTGCGGCAAGGGCGTAAGGCTCATTCGCGTCAAGCAAAGAATCGGTTCAGAATCCATGCTGCGGTAACCCCCTTCGTGATTACTGGTGTGATGTTTACCCCGCTCCCTTGCCGCCTTAGTTTCAGTGGATGTCCAGGTTCATGTCGGAGTTCAGGTCAAGGTTCGCCGCTGTGTTTTGCAACCATGCCCCGTCCCTTCGAATTCTGAGGACCGGCCTCGACGAAGCCGGAATCGACTACCTCCTCTGCCGCTCCCAGCAACAGGCTCTGGAATTAACGCTGGGAGGACAATGCGCGCTGCTGATCGCGGACTTCGCCTTGCCCGAAGCGGGGGAACTGGTGCGCCTGGCAGCGCTGCTACCGCCTCCACAAAAGCCGGTGGTCCTGGCCGTCGCTGAGGAATATCCGGGAACCGGCGAAGCCTTTCAGTCGGGCGCCAACCGCATTCTCTACAGTCCACTGGTTAGCACCCAGGTGCGGGACGCACTGCAGGAAATTCTGGAGAACGTGCGGAAGCGCGCTCACCGTGACGGCCGCAAGACAAGCTTTGCCAAGTCAACCAAGTTTGCGAGTTTAACCAAGAGTGCGAAGTTAACCAAGAGTGCGAAGTTAACAAGAAAAGACCGGCGCTCTGCTGCCCGCACTGGCATCAAGACTCTCGTCTATCTCGAACTTGAAACCGGGACAATCCCAGCCATCGGCGTCGACGTCAGCGAACAGGGGCTCGCGGTACAAGCGCCCGAACCCATACCCGCACGCGTCGGAATGCCCTTTCGTTGCCTGCTTCCCGGCACCGGCCACGCGCTGCGCGGCCTCGCCGATGTGATTTGGACCGACGATCAGGGACGCGCCGGCATGTTTTTCTCGCACCTCCCGCCTTCATCCCGAAAACTTCTGAAGCACTGGCTCGCCCGCGGCAGCGCCCGCAGCTCCCACGCAGTACGCATCCTCCTTCCTCCGGAAGGCGTCGCCTTGTTTTCGTAACTTCATTTCGTAGCTGGGCTTCGCAGCTTGGCCTCGCAGCTACGTTTCGTAACCTCGTTTCGGGGAGGGGCGGACGCCGGGGGGCTGGCGCTGCCGTATCGTGACCTCCCCGTTCTGACATCCCGCCGCTGGGGCACATACTAACTATGTGTCGTCGGTGGTCAAACTGGAGGAAGGCCACTCCCCGCGTTTGTGAAGCGCCTGCTTGCGCGCATCTAACGCTCCGATCAGCTTATCCACCAACTCCGACAGACGTTTGGGGTCGGATTCCACCGCTACCCGATCACAGAGCTCTCGCCATTGTTCTTCCTTTTCCTTTTTGATTGTCATGCAAGAATCTAAGGCAAGCTGATTGCCACATCAGAATGCGCGACGCTGCCCCGCACCCATCTCCAAATCGCTCACAGCGCAAGGCTTATGCGCCCACCCTGAGACGACGGGAGGAACGCACTGTACGAAGATATTCCCCGAAAACACGAAGGCCGAGCCACTGCCTGGAGCAGTTTCATAATCGTTAATCGACTGCGGTCCTCGCCCGGCCTCTATCAGGGATTTGCTGTATCGAGCCGAGCAATCACTCTCCGGTAAAATTTGGGCGTGCCCCCCTCAACCGAAGCTCGGATTGAAGAGCTTTGCTCCGACATTCGCATTCTTTGCGCCCAGCCATTCACTCCCGAATCGGAAACGGAGCTCGGAAAGCTCGCCAAGGAGCTTCGCACTGCCATCCGGAAACACGTGCGGATGGCGAAGTCTTCCCTGAGCGTAAAAGGGGTCGCCATAGCCCAACGCGATCCGGACGAGGACTAGTTCTTCCCCTGTCTCGGACCCATTCGATGGCGATTGTGTCTAAGCGCAACGCTCCCATCTGCAGACTCTGATCCGCCTTCCAAAGCGATTTTCGGGCCCAGCAAAGATTTCTCTTGACGTGACCATTACCTCACGTTACTATTTACTAACGTAATGAGGAATCGCTCCCCGGAGCAGGAAAGAGAAAACCATGACATTGGACGACCTTACCTTCGACTTTGAGCAGCACATCGACATCAAAGCCACGCCAGAAAAGGCGTTTGCGGCAGTTTTGCATCGCCTCGGAAAAGGCAACACCCGGCCCGACGGCCAATCGCTGGAGATGCTGCTCGAACCCAAACCCGGCGGCCGCTGGTATCGCGACCGTGGCAACGGCATCGGCCACTTGTGGGGGTTCGTGCAGGTGATCAAGGCGCCGGCTCTCCTGGAATTGAGCGGGCCCATGTTCATGTCGTATCCGGCCATCAATCACGTCGAGGTCAAAATCGAGCCGGCCGCGGGGGGCTGCAAGGTGGTGCTGCGGCATCGCGCGATCGGCATCATTGATCCGCAGCATCGCCAGGGTATGGGCGAAGGCTGGGGTTATGTGCTCAGCCAAACAAAAAAGGACTGCGAGTAAGGGAGTGAGCGAAATCGTGGCTCGTCCAGCGGACGAACTCGACCCGGTGTGGAAAGCGCTCTCCGACCCGACCCGGCGCGCGATTCTGGATTTTCTGCGCGGGCGCCCCCGCACCACCACAGAAATTGTGGATGCCTTTCCCCACCTCACGCGTTTTGGCGTGATGAAGCATCTCGAAGTGCTGCGCCAGGCGCATCTGGTGCAGACACGCGAGGCCGGAAGGCAGCGGGTGAACTCGCTGAACGTCGTCCCCATCCGCCAGATTTATGAACGCTGGGTGGGCCCGTTTCAGGAACTGTGGTCCGGCGAGCTGCTTCGCATAAAGGATATCGCCGAAAAAGATAGCCCGGACAGCAGGCAGACAACTTCGCGCAAGCAAAAGAAACGTTAGCCAACCGTTCGCCTCCGTATTGGAGATAGACCACGACTCACCGAGTCGAACAAGAAGGTTGGAAGCTACGACCCCAAAAGCTAAGAGCTAAGAGCTAAACACCAGTCGGAGTAGGGATCATGATTGCTCACAACCCCCTCCACGGATCCGGACGAGCGGGTTCCCGCATCCGGCTCTTGCCTTAGGTGACGCCGCCCATGGGGCGCAGGGGATAGGGATGACAGACAGCCGGCAAAGGCAGCCAGCGAGTGATGAGACGCCGCATGCCATCCCAAAGAACGCGGCCGTTCTGGCTCCGCCCGTCTTATCGTTCTTTTTCAGCTTTCTTTTTCAGCCTTTGTTTCACGAGGCTGCCCCCTTCGCGATCTTCGAAGGGTGGGAATCGATGCCGTCGGGAGCCGAAGTCTCGCTTACACTTCCACTGGCTGCGCGCTAGGTTTGGCTGCCAGCAGCTGCCGCAGCACGTACGGCAGAATCCCGCCGTTCGCGTAGTAGAGCGCTTCCTGCGGCGTGTCGATGCGCACCAGCGCTTCGAACTCGATCGCTTTCTCGCGGGGCTTGCCTTTGGCGCGAACTTTGATCTGTTTTCCGGCAGCGAATTTTTCGACGACGTTGCGAATGCCGATGATGTCGAACGTCTCTTCGCCGGTCAGCTTGAGCGATTCCGCGGTCTGGCCCGCCAGGAATTGCAGCGGAAGGATTCCCATGCCCACAAGATTCGAGCGGTGAATGCGTTCGTAACTTTCGGCGATCACGGCATGCACTCCCAGCAGCTTGGGACCTTTCGCTGCCCAGTCGCGCGAGGAACCGGAGCCGTACTCTTTGCCCGCGAGAATCACCAACGGAATGCCTTCCGCCTGGTATTTTTCGGAAGCTTCAAAAATCGACATTTCGGTTTTTGTCGGGAGATGGCGTGTGAATCCGCCTTCGGTCGCGACCAGCTTGTTGCGCAGGCGGACATTGGCGAAAGTGCCGCGCACCATCACTTCATGATTACCGCGGCGCGAGCCGTAGGAGTTGAAATCCGCGGGCTGCACGCCGTGCTCCTGCAGATATTTTCCCGCCGGGCTGTCTTTCTTGATGGAGCCGGCGGGCGAAATGTGGTCGGTGGTAACGCTGTCGCCGAGCACGGCCAGCACGCGCGCCTTGCGAATGTCTCCGATCGGCGAGGGTTCGACTGCCATCTCGTCGAAGTAAGGAGCGCGGCGAATGTAGGTTGAATTTTCTTCCCATGCGTAAGTCTGACCTTTGGGAACGGGCAAACCGCGCCAGCGTTCGTCGCCGATGAAAACTTCCGCATAGCTCTTGGTGAACATGTCAGAAGAAATGGAATGCTGCATGGCCTCTTCGATCTCGCGCTCGGTGGGCCAGATATCGGCGAGGTAGACCGGTTTGTTTTCGCGATCTTTGCCGAGAGGATCTTTGCGCAGATCGAGATCAATGCGTCCGGCGAGGGCGAAGGCCACGACCAGCGGCGGCGACATGAGATAGTTGGCGCGAACTTCAGAATTGATGCGGCCTTCAAAATTGCGGTTGCCGGAGAGCACGGACGCCACGACCAGATCGTTTTCGTCGATGGCCTCGGAAACTTCCGCCGGCAGCGGGCCGGAGTTGCCGATGCAAGTGGTGCATCCATAACCCACGGTATGAAATTTGAGCTTCTCGAGATAAGGCGTGAGGCCGGCTTTGTTCAGGTAATCCGTGACGACCTTCGAGCCGGGCGCGAGCGAAGTCTTGACCCAGGGGGGGACCGACAATCCTTTTTCGACGGCCTTCTTCGCCAATAATCCTGCGCCGATCAGAACGTGCGGGTTGGAAGTGTTGGTACACGACGTGATGGCGGCAATCACCACGCTGCCGTGCTTAAGTGAGTTCTTCACGTCCGCGGAAACATGCTCGTGCACGTTGGGATCTTCCACGCCGATCGCGGTGGGACTTCCGCCTTCCTGCTCCCAGCGGACCGAATTGCTGGTGGCGGTTGCGGATGCCGCGACCGCCTTCGCTCCCGGTTTTGGTTTGATGAGCGAAGGCAAGGCCTTGTTGAATGACTCTCCGGCTTGCGAGAGAAGAACTCGGTCCTGCGGGCGCTTGGGCCCGGCCAGGCTGGGTTCGACCGTGTCGAGATCGAGCGTGAGAAGTTCGGAATATTCGGCTTCGCGAGTTTTCTCGTCGTGGAAAATGCCTTGCTCACGGGCGTAGGCTTCGACCAGCGCGATTTGTTCTTCACTGCGTCCGGTGAGGCGCAGGTAGCGCAGGCTTTCTTTGTCGATGGGGAAGATGCCGCAGGTCGCGCCGTATTCCGGCGACATATTGGCAATAGTGGCGCGGTCGGCGAGAGCAAGATCGCGCAGCCCGGGGCCGAAATATTCGACAAACTTTCCCACCACGCCGTGCTTGCGCAGCATCTCGGTGATGGTGAGCACCAGGTCGGTGGCGGTGGCGCCTTCGCGCAGGCGTCCCGTAAGCTTCACACCGACCACCAGCGGAATCAGCATGGAAACGGGCTGCCCGAGCATCGCAGCTTCGGCCTCGATGCCACCCACGCCCCAACCGAGAACGCCGAGGCCGTTGATCATTGTCGTGTGACTGTCGGTGCCGACTAACGTGTCGGGGTAAGCTACGCGCTTGCCGGGGCTTTCCTGGACAAAGATTACGCGGGCCAGGTATTCGAGGTTCACTTGATGCACGATGCCCGTGTCGGGAGGAACGATGGCGAGGTTGCGGAATCCGGTTTGCCCCCAACGGAGGAACGCGTAACGCTCCTGGTTGCGCCCGAACTCGAGGAGTGCGTTCAAGTCGAGCGCGCCGGCGGTACCGAATTCGTCGACCTGCACCGAGTGGTCGATGACCAGTTCGACGGGCTGAAGAGGGTTGATCAGCGCGGGGTCGCCGTCGAGTTGTTTCATCGCGTCGCGCATGGCGGCGAGATCGACGACGCAGGGGACGCCGGTGAAATCCTGCAGGAGGACGCGGCTGGGAGTGAACGCGATTTCTTTGTCGGGCTTGGAGTTCTTATTCCAACTCGTGAGCGCACGAATTTCGTCTCCGGTCACGTTGCGGCCGTCTTCGGTGCGCAGCAGATTTTCCAGCAGAATGCGCAGGGAAAAAGGCAAATGCTGAGTAGAGATTCCCTGCTCGTCGAGGGCGTCGAGGCGGTAGATTTCATATTCTTTCTCGCCGACTTTGAGGACGGAGCGGCTGTTGAAACTATTCGACGACATGAATGGCCTTCCTGAATAAATGGATGCTGCGCACCTGCTGGAGGCGCGGGGAATTCTGAACTTATTATTTTAGTCGTTCTCTCGCGGATAAAGTAGGGCAGCAGGAAAAACGAAAGTTCAGCCTGGGCGCGGCGGATGTCGAGGCGGGCAGTTAGTGCGCGCCTGTCAGGATTTGATAGACGACGACGCCCAGCATGAAGACCAGGTAGATGCGGAGCGCCCAGAACAGGATGGTTTCGGCGCGGGTCAGGTTTCGGCGGGGACAGTGGTGGAGGACTTTGGCGGAGGTCAATTGGTCGGGCTCGAGGGAAGCGACGACTGCGGCGGAATCTTCGGGAGTGATTGTGTCGGCGGGGACGGGATTGAGTTCGTGGGTCATAGATTAAGGATCTCCAAATCCAGTGTGTGTCTCGATTCATCTCGCGGGCGGAAGCAGGGTCAGCGACTTAAGCCACGATTCGCTTTGTCGAACTTCAAAGACTGCCCTCCCCCAGCCGTCCCGGGGCGGAAGCCCGCAATCGATTTTGAAATCTCTACGCTGCGCTGAAGCGCCGCTCTTCCACGGTGCGGCAGGCATTTACTTGCCTCCTATTATTGCTAACGCCTGCGGGGCGACTACGCTGACGCCGAAGAGCAAGCCGGCGGCAACCAGGATTACCACCACCGCGAGCGCAAGCACATTGGCCCACGTGGGACTCACGAGGTCGCCCATGATTTCGTGGTCGTTGACCAGCATGTAGAGAAATAGAAGCGCCGGTGGCATAGCCAAGACTGCGATTACGTTCACTACCAGCACGATGTAAACCAGCGGAATTCCGGGGATCAGGACGAGTCCGGCGGCAGCTGCCGCTTCGAGCAGCAGAACCAGATAGAACGACTTGCCTTGGCCGAAGGGGAGATTCAGGCTGTGGGGGCGGCGGGCGACTTCTCCGAACGCGTAGGCCGAGGCGGTGGAGATGGTAACGGCGGCGACCATGCCGGCTTCGAACATGCCGAGCGCGAAGAGCGCGGAGCCCCAGTGTCCGACGAAGGGTTGCAGAGCCTGGGCGAATTCGGCGGCTTCAAAGTTGGCGGCGGTCATGCCGTGGGTGAAGAGTGGGGCGGTCGCGATGATGGTGGCCAGGGCGGCGAGAGTGGCAAGCGTGGCGCCGAGGATGGTATCGATGCGGCCGAACCGGATGTCGCGAACGGTGAGGCCTTTGTCGGCGATGGCGCTTTGCTGGAAAAAAAGCATCCAGGGAGTGACCGTGGCGCCGATGTCAGCGAGCAGGAGGAGGACGGTGTCCTGGTTGATGCCGCCGGGGAGCGGCTTCCAGGTGAAAAGTGCGCGGCCGATTTCGCCCCAGTGGGGGTGGCTCAGCAGGGCGACCGGAACAAATATCAGATTGAACATGGCGGCGGCGAGCGTGATGCGTTCCCAGGTCCAATAGCGGTGGGTGAGCAGGGCCACGACCAAAACCAGCAGGGCGCTCAGGACCGCGACTGCAGGCGGGACGCCGAAGTATCCCAGGCCGGCGCGGATGGCAATGAACTCGGTGACCAGCGTGAGAAAGTTGCCGACCATGAGGTCGACCATGGAGAACCATCCCCAGAAGGGGCCGAAGCGGTCGAAGATGAGTTCGGCGTGTCCGCGATGAGTGGCGGCACCGAGGCGGACGGTCATTTCCTGGACGACGCAGGCCATGACGAAGGTGAGGACGACGAAGGGGAGGAAGAATCCGATGCCGAAGCGGGCGCCGGTGGAAGCATAGGACAGCATGCTGGGACCGTCATTTTCGCCGAGCATGACCAGGATGCCGGGGCCGATGAGCAGCCACAGCAGGCGGGCGCGCGGCCAAAGGCCGGGGCGGGCGCGCTCGGCGGAGACGCGCTCGCGGTCGTGAGCGCGGTCGATATCTTCGTGGGTGATGTGGAGGTCGGCGGGTTCGATCATTTCAGAGATGGATGAGTTCGACGATCAGAGCTTCTTCACCACGGAGACACGGAGGCACGGAGAAAACCCTTCTTGTTCCTCGGGGCGATCGAGCCACCGTCGCGACGCACGTCATTAGCGGAAGTATACATTATTACATAAACTATAGTTAACTGATTTATGGATGGGGAGGATTGCTTTCAGCAGGGTTCCCTGAAGCCAATGTTCTTTGGGAGCGAGACGATGGGGCGGAAACTCCTCGCAGGGACGGTGGTGTTGAAGGCAGACAGCAGGTCCATCGACTGCGTTGTCGTCCGCTTCGCGAACCACAACTTCGCTCAGGATGACAAAGTTTTTTGGGATTCATCAGCGCTTGGGGCGGTGGTCGGGGGAGATTAGCCAGACGCGTTCGGCGGCGGCAGGGCCCAGGGAGACGTTGCCAATGGAGGTGGAGAGGGTGAGGGTTTGGTCGTAGTTGCGCTCGAGGAGGCGGACTTTGGCGCCGGGGCGAATGCCGCGTGCTTCGAGGAACTCGAGCAGCCGGCGGTCGCGTTCGTAGATGCCGCTGACCGAGTAGGTTTGCGCGGGCGCGGCATCGGCCAGAAGGACCAGACCGCGACGGCGGCGACTGGCGGGGCTTTCGAGTTCGCTGAGATTGCCGTGGGGGCAGGCGCCGCCGCGTCCCAGACGGGCTAACAGTTTGGCTTCGAAGTCGGGGGAGACGGCGTGTTCGAGGCGTTCGGCTTCGTCGTGGACTTTCCACCACTCCATGCCGAAAAGTTCGGAGAGCATGCGCTCGATCAGGTGGTGGCGCAGGGCGAGCTTGCGGGCAATTTTGCGTCCGGCGGCGGTGAGTTGGACCAGGCCGTCGCCCTGCACGCGGACCAGGCCGTCTTTCTTGAGGCGACGCAAGGCCATGGTGACGGCGGGCGGCGAAACTTTGAGCAGGTCGGCGAGGCGCGCGGAGATGACGTCTTCGCCTTCGCTCTCCGCCTGGAGGATCGACTTCAGGTAGTCTTCCTTGGAGACGGTAATCATGTGGAGAGATTATACGTTAGGGATTAAGCGTGGTTAATTGCTGATTGTTGATTCTCCAAGCAGGCGACGACGAGCGTGTTTTCAATCAACCATCAGAAATCAGCAAGCAACAATTAACGATGGAAAGGTAGAGATGGGGCTGCCGATTGACAGCCCTCGCCGTCGGCCTCTAACCTGAATTCTCTGACTATGAAAGTTCTGGTACTGGGAAGCGGCGGACGGGAACACGCGCTGGTGTGGAAGCTGCGGCAGGCGGCGCGGGTTTCGCAGCTTTATTGCGCGCCGGGGAATGGGGGCATCGGCGATGAGGCGGAGTGTCTTCCTACGGATTTGAAGAGCCTGGAGTCGATGACGGCGCTGGCGGCGAAGTTGCAGCCGGATCTCACCGTGGTGGGGCCGGAGCTGCCGTTGTCGCTGGGCGTTGTCGACGCGTTCGCCGAGCGCGGGTGGGCGGTTTTCGGTCCGACGCAGGCCGCGGCGCAACTGGAAGCGAGCAAGAGTTTTGCCAAGGAATTCCTGCACCGGCATCGCATTCCCACTGCGCCTTATGCGATTTGCGAATCGGCGGAGCAAGTGCGATCGGCGCTGGGGCATTTTCATGCTCCGGTGGTGGTGAAGGCCGATGGGTTGGCGGCAGGCAAGGGCGTGGTGATTGCCAAGAGTAAAGAAGAGGCGATGAGCGTTGCCGCCGACATGCTGAGCGGGAGGATGCTGGGCCAGGCGGGGGCGCGCGTGGTGCTGGAAGAATGCCTGAAGGGAGACGAACTTTCGTTTCTCGTGTTCAGCGATGGCGAGCGCGTGGCGCCGTTGGTCGCGGCGCAGGATCACAAGCGAGTGGGTGACGGAGATACGGGTCCGAACACGGGAGGGATGGGCGCGTATTCGACTCCCGAGATTGTTGATGACAAAATGCGCGACTGGTTGGTGACGCACATTGCGAAGCCGGTGGTTGCGGGGATGAAGGAAGAAGGCGCGGAGTTCAAGGGCGTGCTCTACTGCGGACTGATGATGACGGCGCGCGGGCCGATGGTGCTGGAGTTCAACTGCCGCTTCGGAGATCCGGAGACGCAGCCGATTTTGATGCGGCTGGAGAGCGATCTGGTCGAGGCGCTGGAGGCTTCGATTGAGGGGCGGGTGAGCGAAGGAGATTTCAAGTGGTCGCCGGAGGCGTCGGTGTGCGTGGTGATGGCGTCGGGAGGATATCCGGGGACGTTCGATGCGGGGAAGAGGATTACGGGGCTGGAAGAGGCTGGGGAGATTGAGGGGGTTAAGGTTTTTCATTCCGGGAGCACGAAACGCGGCGAGGGCTACTACACTTCGGGCGGGCGGGTGCTGGGAGTGACGGCGCGGGCTGGCTCGTTGGAAGGGGCTGTGGGCAAGGCTTATGAGGCCTGCGGGAAGATCAGTTTTGACGGGGCACATTACCGGAAGGATATTGCGGGAAGGGCGCTGAAGAAGTAGTTTGCCGCGGGATTTGTGGAGGCGGGGGTGGACAAAGCTTTGGGCCGCGAGTGGTGGGTCACTGCGAGGGATCCTTCGACTGCCGATTGGCTTCGCGTTCGCGAAGCGAATCGTTCGCTCAGGATGACAAGGTGGTTAGAGAGACGTCAATTAGGAGAGCCATGAGCAATCCACTGGTTTCGATTGTGATGGGGAGCGATTCTGATCTTGAGATTATGCGCGAGGCGGGCAAGGCGCTCGAAGAGTTTGGGATCGCGTATGAGATGGATGTGACTTCGGCGCACCGGTCGCCGGACCGCACGGCGGAGTTTGCGCGCGGGGCGCGCGAGCGCGGGATTCGCGTGATCATTGCAGGCGCGGGCGGGGCGGCGCATCTGGCGGGAGTGATCGCAGCGCATACAACGCTGCCGGTGATTGGGGTGCCGATTCCTTCGACTTCGCTGCAGGGGATGGATTCTCTTCTGGCCACGGTGCAGATGCCGGCGGGGATTCCGGTGGCAACGGTGGCGATCGGCAAGCCGGGGGCGACAAACGCGGGGATTCTGGCGGCGCAGATGATTGGCTTGTCGGATGAAGCTATCGCCGAGAAACTTGTGGCGCACAAGAAGAAGCTGGCGCGGGGAGTCGAGGAGAAGTCGAAGAAGATGCGGGAAGGGTAAAGATTAAAATCCCCACCCTTCGACTCCGCTCAGGGAAGGCTCCTGTCGCAGAAAGCGCGGCAAGGATGGGCACCAGCTAGTTTCTCGTTTAAAGCTAACCGACTGGCGCCATGGGCTTCCTCGCCAAGGGTGAGAGACTTTCGAGAAATCTCCCAATCTCGCTGAGATCCTTATCGGAAATTGCGGTGAACTTCAAGCCGATGCCGAAGCCCGGACTTCTATGAGCAACTTCGGCCTCGGCCCAGGCCTTGGTTTGTCCAAACCAGATGCCAACTTTTACCTTCGTCCCGGGATCCAGAGGGATGGGCATCTCGACGTAGCATCCTCCCCGGCCGAGGTCGGCGACCGTGCCCCAAAAAGATGCGCCCTCGTGAACATGAAGCTCAATCGAGTTCTGGCAACGGAAGCGGGGGGTCTTGCGGCGTTCGACGTTGCCCGGCTGGAAGTTGTCGGGGGCGTCGGGAGCAAGCAGATCATCCCAAAGCGGTTTGTCCGGAGCGGTGCTGCGCAGGCCGACGTGCCCGGCTTTGGGCGTGCCCGGTCCGCCGATCCACTTTACGCGGAAGTGGACGCGATTGTTGCCGTAAGTCAGTCCGATGATCTCGCCGACCGTGAGTTCAGGATGAACGTCGATGATCTCGGCCCCGCTGCGGCTGATGTTGACGGTGAGTACTTTTTCGGAAAAGACCTGACCGTGGCTGTCGGTGCCGAAGATGCGTACCGGGACCTTAACTGGCTTGCGGGGCTGGCTGCGCTTGCCCATCAGAGTGGCAATCCCTTCAAGTACTCGCGAAATTCTTTGCCCAGGTCTTCGCGCTTCAAGGCAAACTCGACGGTCGCTTTCAGGAATCCTAGTTTGTCGCCGGCGTCGTGGCGGCGGCCTTCGTAGACACAGGCGTACATTTTTTCTTTCTTCAGGAGTTGGCGCAGGCCGTCGGTGAGTTGCAATTCTCCGCCGGCGCCGGGAGCGATGCTGGCCAGCGTCTCGAACACGGTAGGAGTGAGAACGTAGCGGCCGATCACCGCGAGGTTCGACGGGGCGTCTGCAAGCTTCGGTTTTTCGACCAAGTCCAGAACTTCGTGCAGCTTGCCGTGTGACCCCGCGACTGGTTTGGTTTTGATAACGCCGTAGGAAGAAATGGCAGCGCCTTCGATCACCTGCGTGGCAATCACGGAACACTGCTTCTCGTCGTAAACGTCGATCAGCTGCTTGAGGCAAGGGACTTTCGCGTCGATCACGTCGTCGGCCAGCAGAACGGCGAAGGCCTCATCGCCGACCAGTTCGCGCGCGGTGAGGATGGCGTGGCCCAGGCCCAGCGCCTCTTTCTGACGAATGTAGGCGACGTGCATCATGTCGGAGATGGAGCGCACGATCTTCAGCAGCTCGGTTTTTCCGCGATCCTCGAGCATGCGTTCGAGTTCGTAGCTGACGTCGAAATGATCTTCGATGGCCTGCTTGCCGCGCCCGGTGATGATGATGATCTGATCGCAGCCGGAGGCCATGGCCTCTTCCACACCGTATTGAATGATGGGCTTGTCGACCAGCGGGAGCATTTCCTTGGGCTGAGCTTTGGTGGCAGGGAGAAAGCGCGTGCCCAGTCCGGCGGCGGGAAAAACGGCTTTGCGGACGATCCGCCTCTTGCGGCGGTCGCGATTCGTGCGTCGTTCTTGCGTGGGCTTCATGACAGAATCATTGTAAACTGCGAGCGTTTGTGAGTTTGGCGGCTAGTCTCGTTCAGCCTTCAGTGGTTCAACCGCTACGACAGGCGCAGCCGCCTCCGCGCTCGCCAATTGTTCCAGTACTGTACGCAACGCGCGCAGGACGTCTTCCGCGGCCGTCGCTTTCAACGAGAACTTCAACATTCCGTCGGGAGTGAACTGTGCTCCGCGCTGCGCGGAGACGAATCTCGCCAGCTGTTCGGGGTCGACGGCAGCGTTCTGACGGAATTTGAAGGTGACGGTTTCGCGCTTGCGGTCAATCGCATTCACGCCCACACGCATACACAACAATTTCAGAGAAGCGTAGTCGAGCAGGTTGCGCACCGGGGGGGGTGGCGGGCCGTAGCGGTCCTCTAGCTCTGCGCCGACGTCGCCGAGTTGCGATTCGGTTTCCACTCTGGCGACGCGCTTGTACATTTGCAGGCGCTGATTCTCTTCGGGGATGTAGTCGCCGGGGATGCGGATGTTCAGGCCAAGATTGAGCTGGGTTTCGGCTTCGTCGGGCGCGGCTTCGCCCTTCATTTCGCGGACGGCGCGTTCCAGCATTTGCGTGTAGAGCTCGAAGCCAATGGCCTCAATGTGTCCGCTCTGCTCGCCGCCCAGAAGATTCCCGGCTCCGCGCAGTTCCAGATCGAGCGCGGCGATTTTGAATCCGGCACCGAGGTCGGAGAATTCTTTCAAGGCTGCTAGCCGGCGGCGTGCAATCGGGGTCAGCTCGATTTCCGAAGGCAAAAGCAAATAGGCATAGGCGCGGCGGTTGGAGCGGCCGACGCGGCCGCGAAGCTGGTAAAGCTCCGACAATCCGAGGCGGTCGGCGCGGTTAATGAGAATCGTGTTGCAGAGCGGGATATCGAGGCCGTTTTCGATGATCGTGGTCGCGACCAGAATGTCGGCTTCGTGATGCATGAATTTCAGCATCACTTTTTCGAGTTCGCCTTCTGACATTTGTCCATGCCCGACAGCGACGCGCGCCTTCGGCACCATCGTTTGCAGCTTGGCGGCGATTTCCCAAATGCTCTCCACGCGGTTGTGCACGAAATAGACCTGGCCGCCGCGTTCGAGTTCCTGCTCGATGGCCGATTGAATCAGCTTCTCGTCCCAGTTCGCGACGATGGTCTGAATCGCCATGCGATCTTTGGGCGGAGTCTCGATCACGCTCATGTCGCGCAGGCCGACCAGCGACATGTGCAGGGTGCGCGGGATGGGCGTGGCCGACATGGTGAGCACGTCCACTTGTTTGCGCATTTGCTTGATTCGTTCTTTGTGACGCACGCCGAAGCGCTGCTCTTCGTCGACGATGAGCAGGCCGAGGTCGGAGAATTTAATGTCTTTCGAAAGAATGCGATGCGTGCCGATGAGAACATCGATTTTGCCCGCTTCCGTTTTCTGCAGAATTTCTTTTTGCTGCTTGGCGTTGCGGAAGCGGCTGATCATTTCGATGGTGACGGGGAAGGCAGCGAATCGCTGCTTGAAAGTTTCGAAGTGCTGGAAGGCGAGTACGGTGGTGGGAGCCAGCAGGGCGACCTGGCGATTGTCGCCGACGGCCTTGAAAGCCGCGCGCATCGCGACTTCTGTCTTGCCATAACCGACGTCGCCGCAGAGCAGGCGGTCCATGGGTTGGGTTGATTCCATGTCGCGGGTTACGTCGGCGATGGCCTGCGCCTGGTCTTCGGTTTCGTTGAACTCGAATGCATCTTCGAATTCACGCACCCACTCGTTGCCGGGCGGGAAAGCGTGTCCCACCGCTGTTTTGCGTTCGGCATAGAGTTTGAGCAGTTCGTCGGCCATGTCTTTCATGGCCTTGCGCACGCGGGCTTTCGTTTTCGACCAGGCCGCCGTGCCCAGGCTGCTGAGCGCGGGCTTCGCGCCTTCGGACGAGCGATACTTCTGAATGAGATCGAGGCGGGTGAGTGGAACGTAAAGGCGCGCGGCGTCGGCGTATTCGAGCAGCATAAATTCTGCGTTGCCGTCGCCCTGATTGATTTCTTTCAGTCCTTGATACTGACCGATGCCGTGCTCCACGTGAACGACGTAATCGCCGACTTGCAGGTCGCGAAAATCGGAAAGGAATGCCGACACTTTCGATTTCTGGCGCTGCGGGCGGGATGCGACGGCGTCCGACTCGTCGAACAAATCGCGCGCGCCGAAGATGGCAAGATTCGCTTCGGGCAGCACGACGCCGTCGGGGATGTAAGCCTTGGCCAGCGTCGTGGTGAGCACGTCACCGGCGAAGTAGCTGGTTTCGTCGGCGTAACTTTCGCCGCCGCGGGTGCGCGTGCCCAGGCGGAAGGAAACATTGTATTCGGTGAAAATGTCGGCGAGGCGTTCGACTTCTCCGTTGTTAGGAACGGCCAGCAGAACCTGCATATTTTCCTGACGAAGTTTCTGCACCTGCTGCAGCATGGCCGGAACCGCGCCGTGGAAGCGGGATGCGGGCTGGGAGAGTAATGTGACGGACTGCGCGTCGTCGTCGGGCCGGGCGATGCCGAGGTGTTCTATATCTGCGCCAGGAAGAGTTGCCAGCTTTTTCCACCAATCATCGGGTGGCAAATATAAATCTCCGGGACGCACCAGATTTCCTACTCCGCTGCGCTCGTGCATTTCCTCGACGCGGGTCCAGAAGCGGTCAAACTCCTGGCGAAGATCGTCGGGTTCGTCGAGGAGAACGGCGGCGCGGGGGAGAAGATCGAAGATGGTGCGGTCGGCTCCGGCGACGGGCGCGTAGAATTCCCAGCCGGGAAAAACCGTGACTCCCCCGGCGCGAACGGCGGCTTCGACAATTTCCTGCGAGCCCGGTTCGCCGGAGCCAGCGATGCGTTTACCGGAAAGGCGCGTGTGGATGGCGGCCAGCAGGTGATCGCTGACCGGAGTTTCGGTGAGAGGTAGAAGGAGCGCTTCGTCCACGGGATTGGAGGAACGCTGCGAGGCGGGGTCGAAGCGCCGGATCGAATCGACTTCGTCGCCAAAGAATTCGATGCGCACCGGGCGCTCGGCTTCGGGAGAGTAGACGTCGAGGATGCCGCCGCGCAGGGCGTACTGGCCGGGCATTTCGACGACGTCTGCCGGGTTGTAGCCGACTGTGTTCAGGTGCGCGAGTAGCACGCCGGTGTCGAGCGATTCGCCGCGGTGGATGGTGCGGGCGAGGTCGGTATAAAACTCGGCCGCGCGCAGCAGGATGGCCGTGGCCGCGACCGCCGTCACTACGATCGACGCGGCGCCCGTGGCAATCTTCCACAAGGCGGTGGCGCGCTCTTCCTGTAACTCGGGATGCGGAGAGAGGTTCTGAAAGGGCAACACGTCGCGGGCGGGCAAGGAGACCACGGCCTCGGGATCGCAGGCAGCGGTGAGTTCGCAGAACCCGCGGAGGATGGGGACGAAATCTTCGACGGCGCGATTGTCGTTTACGACGACGATGAGCGGACGCTCGGCGCGACGCCGCCAGAGCACGAGCAACAGGGCTTTGGCGGTAGGAGTGAGGCCGGAAACACGTGTCCGCCCCGTGCCCTCCCGCAGGTGGGAGGCTACACGCGCGAAGGCGGAAAGTTTTTCCACGTCCGCGAAGAGTTCGCGGACGAAGGGAAGCAGCATGCAGGATTATTTTAACAGGAGTTTTGCTCAGAGGGCTTGGTGGGCGGCGATGGGCGTGGGTGTGAGGACGGAGAGTTCTGTGGAAGAAAAGGCCTTCTCGCTACGCTTGGTGGAACGGGCGAGGCGGCCGTTCCCCCACAATCATTTCTTTATCCTCGCAGCAGTGGACGTGTGAGGCAGGTGGGGCCGCCGCTGCCGTTGATGCAGAGTTCGCTGCCGGGGAAGGTGCGGACGTCGAAGCCGGCGGCGCGGAGACGTGCATTGGTTTTGCTGTTTTCTTCGAGGGCGAGCAGACGCCTGCCGCCGAGAGCAAGAACGTTGCAGGCCAGCATGTCGCGCTCGGAGGAGTCGATCTCGATGAAGTGGTAGCCGCGTAACTTGAGCAGTTCGACGGTTTCGACCGCGAGCCATGGCAAGTCGACCAGCGCGGTGTGTTCGTCGAGCAGGCTGATCAGCGACATCAAGTGCAGGCAGGCGGCGGGTCCGGGGCCGTGGGGCAGCGGCGCGGAAAGAACTTCGACGCCTTTGGGCCCGAGCAGGTCGCGTAGCTGCTGAATGCCCATGGCGTTGGTGCGGTAGCCGTGACCGACCAGCAGCGTATGGGCGTCGAGCCAGAGGATGTCTCCGGCTTCGGTGGCGCCGGGAGCGACGATCTTGGCCAGCGTCGGGACGGCGAAGCGTAAAGCGAACGCGCCCTGATGCTGGCCTTCGAAGACGCGATTGGGTTTACCGGGACGCATCACGATCAGCCCGAAATCTGTGGCTAGAGAGGCATCGTGGGCGTAGACGGCATCGAGAGAGAGTTCGGGCGCGGGCGCGAGCTCCATAACCTCCGCGCCGGCGGCGGCAAGTTCACGGCATAGCGTGTCATGCTGAGCTTGCGCGACTGCGAAGTCCGGCGCGTGATGGAAGCCGAGGTCGCGCCAGCGCGCGGAGTATTCGGGACGATTCCATCCTGCGGTACGGGGCGAGCAGACGAGCACGCGCTGGAGCGAGCCGACCAGGGAGTGTCCGTTGAACTGCGCTGTGGTGATCGGGTCGGCGGGCGTTACTTCCATCGTGCCTCCAGGGATTGCTCGGTCGTTCAGATTGTTGATGGCTGATTCTTGATTGTTGATTAAGACCCAAGCCACATGCGTTTGATTTTCAATCGATAATCGTGTGCGACCGATGAGCCTGTTAGGAATCTAAATGCGCATCATGGCAAAAGCAATGTGGGAAGGCGCGGTGCTCGCCGAAAGCAGCCAAACAGTCGAAGTGGAAGGCAACCAATATTTTCCGCCGGATGCGATTCGCAAAGAACATTTCCGGTCCAGCGAACAGCACACGGTGTGTCCGTGGAAGGGGACGGCAAGTTACTACGACGTTGAGGTGAACGGAAAACGAAACGCCGGGGCGGCGTGGTATTACCCGGAGCCGAAGGCGGCGGCGAAGCAGATTAAGGGGTACGTGGCATTCTGGAAGGGCGTAAGCGTGGAGAAGTAGCGCCGGCTGTGGCGGAAACTCCTGCCAGCTCTCCTGACGATTTGCGACGGGCATGGGGTCCGTCGCTTCGCTCGGGATGGCAGAGTTTGAAAAGGCGCAGGTACCGATTTGTGCCTTGGGCTTGTTTCGGTTCTCGGGGTTTCAAAACTCCATGTGGGCGCGGAAGGAGCCGACGAAGACGGGGCCGCGGTCGCGGTTGTAGCCGGGATCGACGATGTATTGCGTGCCAGGAGCGACGTAGAGGCCGCGCCAGATGTGCAGGGTGTAGTAGGTTTCGAGAATGTTTTCGCGGCCGTAGTTGAGCTTGCCATCGCCGAGGAGAAAGCCGAGGCCGCCAGCCGCCAGATAGTTCTGATGGTCTTTCTTGATTCCGTCGGTAAGGAAGGCGATGCCGGCGCGGTCCTGCTTGCGATGCCACTTGGCGCCGTTCGCTCCTATGCCTTCGACTAGGGTGGAATCAATCTCGGTGTAGGCGAATGATTCGGTTTTTCCGTTGTCCCATCCCCAGCGCGCAAAGGCGGTGAGTGTGGGGGTAAGGTTCTGTTCCAGATTCACGCCGAAGCCGTACTTCGCGGTGATGTGCCAGGGATGGTTCGTGATGTCCGGAACGCTCTCGCTCAGCTGGCCATCTTCAAACTGAACAACAGCGGCACGATAGATTCCCATGTTGGCGTGATTGACGTAGGCCAGAAGGCGAACGACTCCGGCTTTCCTGGGGATGAATCCGTGGCGCAACTCATATTCGAAGTTTTCGCCGCGGGCCTGCCAGGGGCGCCAGACGAGATCGATTCCGTTGGCGACCTTGGGCATGAGGGCCTCGGCGAAACGGAAGCCCCAGTTGCGGTCTTCGAAGTCGGCCAGGGCGCCGACGGTGTAGCCGCGAGTGTCGGCGGCGTAGTCCCACGCGCCGTTGTTGTCGCTGGCCCAGTTGATGAACTGCAAATGAGTGTCGGAACCCACGGAGTTGACATCGAAGAAATCGGGCATGCCGAATTTGCCGAAGCGGATTTCGAGACGGCGACGGGGAAGTTCGTCGAAGAGAGAGAAAGCGCTCCGGGAATTTTCGACTTTGTCTTTGCTGAAGGCGAATACTTTGTGGATCATGCCACGCCCAAGATAGGGAGCCTTGCTGAGCGAGGGATTGCGGACGATGTCGAGATCGGTGTTGCCAGCCAGCCCGAGACCGGTGCTGAGCGCGGCTCCTCCAGCTTCTTCGACATCGACGAGGAGTTCGGTGGAGTGGTTGAGGCGGACGCCGGTGTAGAGCGTCAGCACGCGGGACGTGGCTTTCTGGTAGTTCCCGCTGAGGCTGTTCTTGCCGCTGTAGGGGGAAGTGAAGTCAGGATGCGCTTGAAAAATAAAGTTGGCCTGGCCAGAGAGCCAGAAACGCGTGTCCTTGAAATGAGGGAGCATGGTTTCGGGACCGTCGTTGTCGGCAGGACCGGCGGGTGGGTCGGGGGGAGTGTTGGCCGGCTTCGCTTCGGAGGCTGGGGTGCTTACGGTCGCAGACGCTTCCGGCGCGGAAGACGGCGCATCCGATTGCTGGGCGAAGGCAGGGAGGGCAAGGGTCATCGCGACTGCGGCATAGAAAACAAACCGCCGGCCGGGATGCGCGAGTGGAGTGCGACTTCTCATGGATCCTTAGCTACAGCAGAGATCGAATCTTGAAGGTCCCAACAATCCGACCGCTTCCTCTCGGTCCCGGCTGATGGGTTAACGTAAATATAGCACATGCAGTTAACTATGGTTAACTATCAGGTCGCGCCGCTCGATTTGTCTCCGGCGATCCGTTGCTGCCATCGAGTTCAGACGGCCTTCGACCCCTCGCACCAGCGGGGGTATCGTGCAGATCCGCGTCGCGATTTGCCTTCCCCTCCTTTCTGGTCCTTGAGCCTACGCAGGATTCATTAAAGGAATGTTAAAGGCGCGTCGAAGACAGGATCGTTCCACTGCCGATCCTCGTGAATTCGCTGCCGTGCGTCATTCTCCCTTGTACCATACCCCTCTACGGTATAGTCAGAAAAAGTTCACAAGAGCTCGCAAAGCAAACGGCATGGCTCACACCTTGCGGAGAAGGAAAAGCTGAGGTTGCGGGTGCGGCACATTCGGGGGCAGATCGACGATCGAACGGGCACCGCGGAGAAATGAAAAAAGACGGCTCGGAGCCCCCGAAGCCGTCCTTCAAACCCTCCCGGTTAGAAGGGCATCTTGATGGACTTCAGAGTAGCGCCGAAATGTTGCAGAATGATGGACGGATGGTGAATATCTGATTAATTTGCGGAGCGGGGCGCTGCTATAGTAGTCGGTTGTTTCGCGGCGGTGGCGATGCGCGGCAGATCCCTCGGCCCGCCTGAAAAACGGCTGCGCTCAGGATGACATGTCAGCGCCGAACGACTCCGCAGCCCCGAGTTCGATCGGTTGACGTCTCGGTCCTGATTTCTGTCACTCGGTTCCGCTTCCGGAGGATTTGATGCCGTCCACAACATCGCGGAAGGTAGAGCAGTCGCAGCGGCTTCAGAAGCGCGCGGAGAGCATGATTCCGGGCGGCGTGAATTCGCCGGTGCGGGCATTTCGCGCGGTGGGATGCGATCCGGTGTTCATTGTGCGGGGCAAGGGATCGCACATCTGGGATGCGGACGAGAACGAGTACATCGACTACATCGGTTCGTGGGGGCCGCTGATTCTGGGGCACGCGGATCAGGATGTGCTGGACGCGATTCTGAGCGCGGCTTGCAACGGCACGAGTTTCGGGGCGTCGACGCCATCGGAAGCGGATCTGGCAGAGTTGGTGATCTCCGCGTTTCCGCACATGCAGAAGGTGCGCTTCGTAAGTTCGGGCACGGAAGCGACCATGTCAGCCATTCGGCTGGCGCGGGCCTACACGAAACGAAAATACATTGTGAAGTTTGAAGGCTGCTATCACGGGCACGCCGACGCGCTGCTGGTGAAGGCGGGGTCGGGTGTGGCGACGCTGGGGATTCCGGGATCGGCGGGCGTGCCGGAAGAGTTTATTCAATTCACCGTGGCCTTGCCCTTCAACAACATCCAGATGGTGGAACACGCGTTCCACAAATTCAAACACCAGATTGCATGCGTGATTGTGGAGCCGGTGGTGGGGAATATGGGGTGCGTGCCGGCTGCCGACGATTTTCTGGTGGCCCTGCGTTTGATTACCGAACGGGAACATTCGGTGCTGATCTTCGATGAAGTGATGACGGGATTCCGCTTGGCATTTGGCGGGGCGCAGGAAATTTACAAGGTTCGCCCGGATCTGACCACGATGGGAAAAATTATTGGAGGCGGGCTGCCGGTGGGCGCCTACGGCGGGCCCAGCGAGATTATGGACCTGGTGGCGCCGCTGGGTCCGATGTACCAGGCGGGGACGCTCTCGGGGAATCCGCTGGCCATGGCCGCGGGATGCGCGACGCTGAAGCATTTGCGCGATCACAAGCAGGAGATTTATCCGCGGCTGGAGAAGTTGAGCGGTGAGCTGGTGGAGGGCGTGGCAACGGCGGCCAAAGAGGCGGGAGTCACGTTGTGCCACAACCGCGTGGGATCGATGTTTACATGGTTCTTTACGCCGGGGCCGGTGAAGGATTGGGATAGCGCGTCGAAATCGAACACTGACGCGTTTGGGAAGTTCTTTCGTGGCATGCTCGATAACGGCGTGTATTTGCCGCCATCGCAGTACGAGGCGGCCTTCCTGGGCGCGACGCACACGGAGCAGGATGTGCAGCAGACGGTTGCAGCGGCCAAGCAAGCGTTCGCGAAGCCATAATTTCCTGAGATGAAACCGTGGTTCCTCCGTTGCTCCTGAATGTGCTGCGATTCAACCTGGATTACCGAACACGATTGCTCATCATGCGCGGGATGGTGACGAACTCATAGCCCTCGGCTTTATAGATGGTGAGCAGATGGTCGGTGGCGCCTACGGTTGGGGAACGGTTGGCGCCCATTTCTTTGTGGCCGCCATCGTGTAATAGGATCACATCTCCGCCGCGAATTTTTTTTGCAACCTTGTGTTCGATGACTGTGGCGGGCGGTGCGGTCCAGTCGTAGCCGGTTACGTTCCACATGACCGGTTCCATACCTAATTCGCGGGCAATGCGGAGCACGGCGGGGCGGCGTCCACCGAAGGGAGGACGAAAAAGATTGGTGTGCTGGCCCACGGCGTCGCTGAGAGCTGCGCGGCACCCGGAGAGTTCGCGGCGAATTTCGGCGTCGCTTTTGAAGATCAGCAAGGGATGAGTGAAGGTGTGATTGCCGATGGCGTGACCGGCGCGGGCGACTTCACGGGCGAGGTCTGGGCGTTGCTGGGCGTAGCGTCCGATCATGAAAAAAGTTGCCTTTGCGCTGTGCTTGGCGAGAACCTCCAGCAGGCGCAGGGTGTCGGGATCGTTAGGACCGTCGTCGTAGGTGAGAGCGATTTGCTGGGTGCCGCGCGCGAGACCGGTGAAAGTTTTTCCATACCATTGGCCAGTGGGAGCCATGGTTTGGTAACTGGCCGTCGCGGCGGCTGCGGTGACGGCGCCGGTTAGGGCGAGCACGAGCATCAGGGGATTGTAAATTGAAGGGGAGATGCTGATGCCGGATTTCGCCGTTGGAGACGTAAGACTGCTGTAGTGATCCACGATGGCGACGACTCATGGCGCTGCCTGTGACGCCTGCACGGCGCAGCGCCCCGGACCGTTCCCCGTCGTCCCATTCCCTGCGCACGCCTCGTTCGAAAGTGAAGAGAAATAGATCTGTGACGCGCCAGTTGTGGTGGAGAGGTGAAGGTTATCAGAGTCTCATCAGAGTCTCCCCAGGCGTTGCGAACCAGGCAACGCGGTGAGAGGATGGCGACTACTGTTCGGGAACCGGAGGTTTCGATGATCAGCGGGGCCCATGTGGTTATCTACACGAAGGATGCGGAGGCAGATCGAGCGTTTTTTCGCGATGTGCTTCAGTTCCCTTTCGTGGATGCAGGGCATGGCTGGCTGATTTTTGCCATGCCGCCACTCGAAGTTGCGTTTCATGACGCGGAAAAACAGGATTCGGAGAAAGATGCATCCGAGAGCGGGGCGTCGGAGAGTGCAGACAAACACGAGCTTTTTCTGATGTGCGATGACATCGCGGCAACGCGGAAGGATCTCCAGGCGAAGAACGTGAAGGTTTCGGAAGTGAGCGAACAGCGGTGGGGAAAACTTGCCCGCTTCACGCTTGCGGGCGGCGGAAAGATTGGTATTTACGAGCCGAAACATCCGAGTCCGTTGAAGCGTGAGGGATGAAGGGGATTCGATCGGCACGGCGCATTTGGGGCGGAGTTTAGCCACAGGGAAGTCAAAAGCCCCACTTCTCGCAAAAGACGCGAGAAATGGGGCACCCACAACCCTCCATCCGCGAAGTGATTCGCGCTAGAATGGATTCCCGCTTGGACACTTTCTTATGATTGGACAGACCATCTCGCATTACCGCATCACGGGGCAGTTAGGCAGCGGCGGTATGGGGATTGTCTATGAGGCGCAGGACCTCGATTTAGGGCGGCGGGTGGCACTGAAATTTTTGCCGCCGAAACTCGCGGGCGATCAGAATGCGCTGGAACGATTTCTGCTGGAGGCGCGCACGGCTTCGGCGCTGAACCATCCCAACATTTGCACGATTTATGCGGTCGAGCGAGCGGGCGACCAGTCGTTTATTGCGATGGAGTTGCTGGAGGGCGAGACGCTCTATCGTCAGCTGAATACGGGCGCGGTGGTTGTGGACCGGCTGCTGGACTGGAGCATCCAGCTCGCGGACGCGCTCGATGCAGCGCACGCCAAGGGAATCATTCATCGCGACATCAAGCCCGCAAATATATTTCTGACCAAGCGTGGAACGGTGAAGGTGCTGGATTTCGGGCTGGCCAAGCTGTCGCGTCCGGAGATGGCGATGGAAACCATCGGAGCGACGCAGGATGATCCCAACCCTGTGCACCTGACCAGCCCGGGTGCGACCGTGGGCACGATTGCTTACATGTCGCCGGAGCAGGCTCGCGGGCTGGAGTTGGATACGCGCACGGACTTGTTTTCCCTGGGTGCGGTGATCTACCAGATGGCGACCGGGCGGCTGCCGTTTGCGGGTAATACGTCGGCGGTGATTTTCCACGCGATCCTCGAGCTGGAGCCGGTTCCGGCGCTGCAGCTGAACGCGGGTTTACCGCCGAAGCTGGGGGAAATTATCGAGAAGGCTCTCGAAAAAGATCGTGACCTGCGCTACCAGTCAGCGGCGGATCTGCGGGGCGATCTGAAGCGGTTGAAGCGGGATCTGGAATCGGGACGCAAGGCTGCGTCTTCGACGGTTGTTTCGGGCACTGCTCCGAGTTCGGCTTCGGGTTCGGTAGCAGCGGCGGAGACGGTCGCGGCTCGGGCATCGGGATCAACGGCGGCGCTTACCACCGGGCGATCTGCGCAGACTTCCGCCGTGGTTGCTGTGGCGGGACGTCACAAGGTGGGGACCGGCGTGTTTGCAATCGCTGGGCTCATCGTGCTGCTAGCTGCCGGTTATGGCGTCTACTCGCTGATCGGGAACAAACATGCGGGGGCCTTCGAGAATTTCTCGGTCACCAAGGTGACAGAGACCGGCGACGCGGTAGACGCGGTGCTATCCCCCGACGGCAAATACATCTTGACCCTAGTGAGAGACAAGGCCAACCGAGGCTTGGCCAGCCTGTCGCTACGGAATGTGCCGACCAACAGCGTGACGCAGGTCGAGCCGCCTGCGGAGGTCTGGTACAACGGTCTGCGCTTCTCGCCGGATGGGAATTATTTTTACTTTGTCCGCAGCGATCCTGGGAATTCTTTTTTGAGGTATCTTTACCGCGCGCCGCTGCTGGGAGGTACGCCAGAAAAACTGGCAGCTGATGTGGATTCGAATGTAACGTTTTCTCCGGACGGCCGGAAGTTGGCCTTCATACGCGACGACAATCCGGAGCCTGGCAAATACCAGCTGATCGTGCGCTCGGTCGACAATGGCGGCGAGATCGTGCTAACCACCGGCCCCAGCAGCCAGGAGCTCCACAATCCCGCGTGGTCGCCCGACGGCAAGACGATTATGTGTGACGTAGTTCGCCCCGGTGGGGCCGCTTCCGGATTGATGGCAGTGGACGCCAGCAGCGGCCGGCAACATCTGTTTCTGAGTTCCGGCGACTTTCTGGCCTTGCCTACATGGATGCCGGATGGCGAGGGCCTGCTGGTTCTGGAGAGCGGTCGCTCTTCGAACTACACGCGGCGGCAGATCGTTTTCGTCTCCTACCCGGAAGGCAAATCGAATCCGGTTACCCGCGATACCAACAACTATTTCGATCCGAGTGTTGCCTCCAACGGCCACGAACTGGCTACGGTGCTCAGCGAGGAGCGATGGAATCTTTTCGTGATGTCGGCCGCGTCCGGAGCCGGCAACACGCAGCAGATTGACTCTGCAAACGCGTTTACCAACTTCACCTGGACGCACGATGGCAGGTTGATCTACGACAAGGACAGCACACTGCATTGGGTCAACCCGGACTCGGGCGCCAAGGGCATATTCTCTACCGAGCAGGACTCGGCAAGTTACGATCCCTGGGCATGCTCCGATGGCCGCTATCTGGTATTTGGTCACGGCTCGCGCGGCGGCAAGGTCGGCTCCAGCATTTGGCGCGCGGACACCGCAGAGGGGAATCTGAAGCAACTCTCGAATGGGAAAAGTGACTACGCCCCGGTTTGCTCTCCCGATGCGCACTGGGTTTATTACGTCGATGGCGGCACAAGGCAGATCATGCGAGTACCGATTGACGGTGGAACCCCGCAGAAAGTGACCGACTTGCCGATCGTGCAGAGCTTCGACATTTCGCCGGACGGCGGCACAATTGCGTTTGCCACCGTCGACCACGCCGCTGGGCACGAGGAAAAACTGGAACTGGTGGCGACCGATACGGGCCAAGTTCGCCAGTCGCTTAAGTTCGAACGGAGTCCGGGGGCACTGATTCACTTTTCGCGCGACGGCAAGGCGATGGTTTATACCATTCACGAAAACGGAGTTGAGAACCTGTGGCAGCAGCCGCTGGATGGTTCGCCGGGAAAACAGCTCACTTCATTTACCTCAGAACGCATCTTCGACTTCCACTGGTCGTTTGATGGCAGCAAACTGGCCATGGTGCGCGGACATAACGACTCCGACGTGGTGCTGATCCGCGAGCAGCGGTAGCGCGGGGGGAATCGCGGTGCCCCTGGGGAGTAACAAGAGTACGGCGATAAGGCCCAGCCCAGTTTGAGATGGCCGCGCGAGAGCTGCGGAACTTCCTGTATGGAACTACCCATAAAATAAAAAAGCGACCATTGCTGGCCGCCCTTTTTCGGATTGTTTCGGTGAAGCGGTTTAGTTAGACACCCTTCACGTTCTCGGCCTGCCAGCCCTTGGGGCCTTTGACCACGTCGAACTGAACCTGTT
>Ga0209006_10000181_pt1 | contig 66402 bp, 68 predicted proteins | sample JacPin_JW_Ref_O2_FD_188567 | JGI IMG/M metagenome (GOLD analysis project Ga0209006, IMG submission 188567) | Forest soil microbial communities from Algoma, Ontario, Canada - Jack Pine, Ontario site 1_JW_Ref_O2 (SPAdes) (version 2) | ecosystem: Environmental > Terrestrial > Soil > Boreal... | reverse complement strand
TCTCGGGCAAAGTCGAGACCAGCTTCGAAATCGTCACCCGCGGCTTCAACCCCGGCGACGACGGCCTGATGGCAGGCGCAAAGCGCATGTTGGAAGACACGCTGGCCCACTCCAGCGAAGAAGAAAAAGCCGACTACGGAGTAATCAAAGAAAAAATCCGCGCCGATCTAAAGCGCTACATCTCGAAAGAAACCCAACGCCGCCCGCTGATCATGCCGGTGATATTGGAGATTTAAGCAATAGGCTAAAGGAGCCAAACGGATGCGCCTCGACGATTGCGACTTGGATAGCATCGATGCTATTTCGATTGCGCCGTTCGAGCGAAACGCTCCGGAGGACGAATGGCAGAACGCCGCTAAGGACGGGACAATACCGTCCAGTCTCTATGATCTTTACTGCAGAGCTGGCTTTCTGTCGTTTGGAGCCTCCCCTCGGTTTTTGTCGGACTCCGACAACGTTCTATTCAGTTATTTCGCGCTGGTCCTGCGGAGCGTTCAAGAATCGTTGATCGATGCCCACGAGCAGGTGGATTCGTTCGTTGCGGTCCACGAGCTCGTCTACGATCCGATGAAGCAATTGCGCGGAGAAAGATGGGAGAAAGGTGCTGATATTCGAGAGCGACGCCATTTCAGAGACTTACTTATCGCGTTGCAAACCGCCTTTGACGCGCTTGCTGATGTAATCGCGATCTTCTTTCCGGGCTGCATTAAGCGTCTAGAGGTTGGCCGAGCTCAATTTTCTAAGGTTGAAGCGTGGCTAAATACGCCGCCCGCGCCGACGAGCCTGATCTTAACGCCATCGGAGTTCTACCTGACGAGACTGCGCCGGACCATCGAGCCACTCGTCCACTCCTCGCCTCCCGAAACCAACTGGCTGCCGATGATGCGATTACTTCGTAACAAGTCGGCGCATCTCGGCCAGCCGTTATTCAGGCAGATAGGATTGCCGAGGATCGGGGACGGCAAGTTGTTCGTATTCATTCCGAGGAAGTGGCCATATATCTGGGAGCGACTTATTAAGCCTGCTGATCAAAGTAACCCGTCCCTATTTCCGCAAATGCTTCGAGACGGTCTCATCCACCAGGATATCGTCACCTATTCGCGTGGTCTCCTGAGCAAGGTCCAAACCGTCATCGCGGAGACGTTCACTGTACTCAACGAGGCGTATGAACAATTTAAAGATCTCCCTAGTAACGAGGCAGCCCTGATGCAATTAGAAAATAGTTCTGAGAGCTACGACTTTGAGAATTTCACCAACGTCTAGCCGGAATACCAGACGTATCTGGTAAATCGACCTTGACATATGCGCGGCCCGCTGGGACAATTTCGCATTCTTGGAGCCTTCAATATGCGTGAGAACGGTCGCGTGTTGGCGATTTGGAGTCTCGCCGTCTTAGTCCTCATGGGCCTTGCGTTCGCGAGGAACCGAAACCCTAAGGACTATCCCCAGCAGGTAAAAGTGATTTCATTTCAGCGCCAACCTTGTTTACGGCAAGTCGGAGAGATCACGCGTGTTTGTCATTTCGTGGGCTTTCAACTCGAAGGCCAGACATTCACCGGGTCTTGCTTCCACTGCGACCCACTCTTGCCGGGCCAAACATATCCCGGACGACTCGACCAAAAGAATCTCGTTCTGTATGTGATTCATCAGAAAGGCAGTGGTAGCTGGGGCCAAGACGATTATTCGATAACCGAGCTAGGCGGCCAGCCTCAAGCTACAACAGATAGCCATTAGGTAGAAGCGAAAGAACACCACTCCGCTACTGCCGCCGCCACTCGAGGGCACCTTGCCACAATCGCCCTTTTCTCTATATTCAGTCCATGGAAGTCCGCTTCACCCCCGACGTCGAAAAGAAACTCAACGACCTCGCAGCCCAGAGCGGACGCCCGCCCAACGAGCTTTTGCAGGATGCCTTCGCCGCCTATTTCGAGGAACTGGTAGAAACTCGGGACATGCTCGACAGCCGCAATGACGAACTGAAAAGCGGCCGTGTGAAGCCCATCGACGGCGAGGAGGCCTTCACCCTTTTAATGGCGAAGACCGAAGCCCAGCGCACGCGAGAGTCATCAGCGGCGGCTACGCCTCTGACTCCGCCTTTTCCGGCCTAGACGATATTCGCGAGAAATCTGTTTGACGAGTTCGCGCGTTGCGAACTAGAATGTTCGCAGGATGCGAAACCGGAATGTCGCATGCACGTAATCAGCCGCAAGAAACTTAAGCAAGCGGTGTTGCGGCATCCGGAACTTGAAGGAGCTTTGGACGCTTGGTTTCGCATTGCGAAGAAGGCTTACTGGCAAAATCTGGAGGACGTCAAGCTAACCTTCGCCAACGCCGACGCCGTGGGGAAATGGACTGTCTTCAACATCAAGGGCAATAAGTATCGCCTGATTACGGAAGTTAACTATCGCTTCCGCCGCGTCTACATTCGGCACGTACTGACGCACGCGCAGTACGACCGTGGGAAATGGAAACGATGAGCGCCGCCACTGCCCAACCCGAGTACGCCGCTTTGCTGGCGAAAACCGTTCCCGCCGTGATCCACAGCGAGCGGGAAAACGAGCGATGCATCGCCATGCTCGAAGCTTTGGATGGGAAAAGGGAAAAACTTACCGCTGCGGAGCGCCGCCTGGCCGAACTGCTTACGGTTCTCATCGAAGACTTCGAGGAGCAGACTTACGCGCTCAAGCCAGCTCGTCCAGTCGAAATCCTGCGAGAACTGATGCTGGCCAACGACCTCAAGCAAAAGGATCTACTCGAAGTCTTTGGCACGCCCAGCATCGTCTCCGAAGTGCTGCGCGAGAAACGCGGCCTCACACTCGAACACATCCGCAAGTTAAGCCGTCGTTTTCACGTATCTCCGGAAGTGTTCCTCTAACGCGCCCTAGCCCAGCGGATTCTCCCACCGCAGACCCGGAAACCTGGCAAAATCCCGATCCGCAGTGTGCAGTACACCGCCGTACTCAATCGTAAGCGCCGCAATTTCAGCATCGCTGATGAGCGCTCCTGAGGCTTTCCCTTCGATCACCATCTTCCGAAAAAGCTTAAAGTACTGATCGCCCGGCACAAGCAACCGCACCTGCGGTCGCTCCAGCCACTCTTCGACAGCCTGCACGACTTCCTCCGGCGAACGGCGATATCCGGGCACACGTTGATCGGTGGCGATACGGACGAAAGCGGCCACAGTTTGCCAGGGCAGCCCGACCGTTTCACTGCCCGAAAAAATCGCTTCCAACCACTTCAACGCGCATTGGTGGTGGGGTGAGGCGGCGCTGTAAGCATAGAGGAGCAGATTCGCATCGACGACAATCACCGTCGCTCCGGCCCGTCGAGCGCATCCAAAAGTTCATGCACGTTATCAAAACTTAAGCCCGGCGGCGCTTGCATGTTCCAGGGCTTAACCTTGAAAGGCTTTTGGGCAGCCGGTTTCGCCGTCAGACCCAACCGCAGAAACCGGTTCACCACCTGCTTGAATGGCTCTCCAGATTTACGCGCCTCTTTTTTCAGCAGGCTGGCCACGTCGTCATCAAGCGTAAGAGTAGTTCGCACGTCATGATGCTAATCGTAGAGGCATCATGATGTCAACCCGCAATCCGAGACCCGCGGCTTTACCTTTCCATATTGTTTGGACCGGACGGTCCCAAAAATGCTAAGATTTCTTCCGTCCGATAGTGAGGTTGTTCATGAAACTTTGGGCCTTGCTACTCGCATCCTTCCTTTCATGCCTGCCGCTGGCGGCTCAAGACTCCGACGATGGGCCATCCCGCGGACCGGATGGCGGCACGCACTACTTTGTTGACGGAATCAGCGTTCGCCCGCTTCCCGGAAAGCCATTCTCGGGCCGCAGCACCACAGAGTGGATTCGCACACTCGAAGACGGAGCAGTCGTGACAACTCATCTCTTTGCCATGGTCGCCCGCGACAGCCAAGGCCGCATTTACCGCGAAGGCCACAAGTTTGTGCCCGCCAACTCGAACGAGCAATCTAAACTCTATCGATTTATGATTTCGGATCCGATCACCCATACGCGAACTACCTGCTATGTGGCGACTCATCGCTGTGAAGTAACGGGGTATCACGCTGCAACTAGCTTCGTCCCCAGGCCGCCCGGGCCTTTCGATGAGGGAAAGCGTGTCCTCGCCCGTGAGAGTGTAGGCAATGACGTCATTGACGGTATTAATGTCATTGGTTCGCGCGAAACGCTCACCGTCAATGCCGGGGTGGTTGGGAACAGCCAGCCACTCGTGTCGACGCGCGAGTTCTGGTATTCCCTCGACCTTCAGGTCAACCTGTCCATCACTCGCAAAGATCCAAGGGAAGGTACGCAGGTCATTCGCGTCGGCGAACTATCTCGCTCCGATCCCGACCCGGTTCTATTCCAGGTTCCAGCCAACTTCGTCGTCCGGGACAATCGCGCGTCCGCAAAAACTGAGAACTGATTCTGATCGAGCATTCCAGCAGCGACGCTGCGCCTTCGGCCTTACCGGTGCATGAGGCCCGTCCTTTTTTAACACGGGCTCTGACGCTCGGCAATCTACACGTCGAGAAATCTCCCGCGTTCTTCTAGGCTTGGCACGGGACAGGCATCGAGACGGCCGAAAAGCCGATACCGGTTACGCGCCAACCACCTATATCCCCAATCGCGCAGCGGCCACGGAATCCACGCCAAAATATATCCGGCAACGCGTCGGATGCCGCCGAGATATTTGAGCACAAAGATCACCGCATCGGAACGCGACAGCAGGAGTTCGTCAGTCTGTCCGGGTTTCAAGACTACGTACACTGTCTCCAGTTCCCGTCGGTTCGACGAATTGCGTTCTAATAAGTGAGTTGCGAAGGCCGATTGCAGCGAAGCAAACCGGAAGACAGCGTGTGCGTCGTTCCTCAGAACGAACTGAGTGAAGCGGTTGCAGAGGCCGCAGACCCTGTCATACAGAATGATCGGATGGGAGCCGATCGCGGCGGCGTTTTGGCGAGGAAGCGGGCCGTCGGATTCATTGGACACAGCGCCGTCCATATGTCAGTTTATCGCGTTGTTCGGACTGAGGCGTACCTCACTCCGCGTGGACGTTTCCGGCCATCACTCCCTATAATAAAAAGATTCCTACAATTGGAGACACGCGCCGAGTGCCGCTCGAATTGAAAGCGACCATCAACTTACCCAAGACTACCTTCCCCATGAAGGCCAATCTGCCCCAGAATGAGCCGAAACAGCTCGAACGCTGGGAGCAGATGGGGATCTACGAGCGCATCCGGCAGGCCCGCAAAGGCGCTCCGCAATATGTTTTACACGATGGCCCTCCTTACACCAGCGGCCCCATTCACATGGGCACGGCCCTGAATAAATGTCTGAAAGATTTTGTCGTCAAGTCGAAAAACATGTCGGGCTTCGACGCGCCGTACGTGCCCGGGTGGGACTGCCACGGCCTGCCCATCGAAATCAAAGTGGATAAGGAACTCGGCGGGAAAAAATTGCAGATGCGCCCCATCGACGTCCGCGCCGCCTGCCGCAAATACGCGCAGGAGTTCCTGGATATACAGCGCACCCAGTTTAAGCGCATCGGCGTCTTCGGCCGCTTCGACCACCCCTACGCCACGATGAATCCGCAGTACGAGTCGGTGGTGCTGCAAACTTTTTACGCGTTTTTCGAAAAGGGATTCGTCTACAAAGGCCTGCGCGCCGTGTATTGGTGTATGTGTGACGAGACGGCGCTGGCCGAAGCTGAAGTCGAATACGAGAACCACACCAGCCCGACGGTGTGGGTGAAATACGGACTGATCGACGATCCCGCAAATATCGATCCCGCGCTGGCCGGGAAGAACGTTTCCACCATCATCTGGACAACCACTCCGTGGACGCTGCCCGCGTCGATGGCGGTCGCGTTTCATCCGGACGAAGAATATGTCGCACTGGAATCCGGGAGCGACGTTTACATCGTCGCGTCGAAGCTGGCGAAAGATGTGGCGGAAAAGTGCGGACTCGGCGATCCGCGCGAGCTGGCACACTTTCCCGGCCGCAAGATGGAGCGCCTGAATTTCCAGCATCCATTTCTCGATCGGAAGATACTCGGCGTACTCGCCGACTACGTAACCATGGACACCGGCACCGGCGTGGTCCACACTGCTCCATCACATGGAGCCGAGGATTTCGTCACTGGCACAAAGTATGGGCTCGACGCCACCAGCAACGTCGATGAAAAAGGAATCCTCCGCAACGGCCTGCCGGAATACGACGGCAAGCGCGTGTGGGAGGCGAACCAGCCGATCATCGACTTACTGAAAGCTCGCGGAGCATTGCTGCACGCGGACAAGACGGAGCACTCTTATCCCCATTGCTGGCGTTGCCACAACCCGGTAATCTTCCGTGCCACCGAGCAGTGGTTCATCTCGATGGAAACGCCGATGGCGAGCGGCGGCACTCTGCGCTCGCGTACCCTGGAAGATATCAAGCAAGTGAAGTGGGATCCCGCATGGGGCGAAGAACGGCTCTCGAACATGATCGCGACCCGCCCCGACTGGTGCATCTCACGGCAGCGCGTTTGGGGTGTGCCGATTGCCGTGTTTCTCTGCGAATCCTGCGGCAAGCCGTTGAATGACCCGGAAGTAAACAAGAAAGTCGTCGAATTATTTGCGCGCTCTGGAGCCGATGCCTGGTACACGGACGAGGCGGACAATGTCACTCCCGCCAGCAAGAAATGCGCGCATTGCGGCGCCGAAAAATTCGACAAAGAGACCGACATCTTCGACGTGTGGCTGGAATCGGGCGCCAGCTATCTCGCGCTCATCAGCGACGAGCCATCATATCCGTGGCCCTCGGATTTGTATTTGGAAGGCGGAGACCAGTATCGCGGATGGTTCCAGTCTTCCTTGCTCTGCGCCATGGGCACGCACGGCAATCCGCCATACAAAGGCGTGGTGACGCCCGGATGGACGCTCGACGAAAAGGGCCAAGCCATGTCGAAGTCGCGCGGCAACGACGTCGACCCCGTCGACATCGCCAGCAGGCTCGGCGGAGAGATTGTGCGGCTCTGGGTAGCGTCGGTGGATTTCCGCGAAGATGTCGTCGGCTCAGAACGCTTGATGCAGAAAATCGCCGACGATTACCGCACCATCCGCAACAAGCTTTTCAAAAATGTCCTGGGCAATCTTTACGACTTCGATCCTGCGACGAACGCACTGCCCTTTGAAAAGCTGGAGGCTCTGGACCAGTACATGCTGCGCCAGACCTGGAAGCTGGCGCAGTCCGTCAGGAACTGGTACGACGAGTTTGCCTTTCACAAGATTTACCACGCGGTCAATGATTTTTGCGTGGTCGATCTCAGCGCATTTTACTTCGATGTCCTGAAGGATCGGCTCTACACTTACGCCCCGAACTCGGGGGGACGCAGGTCCGCGCAAACTGCCATGTGGCGGATTCTCGAGGCCATGGTCCGGCTATTAGCGCCGATCTTGAGTTTCACCTGCGAAGAGGTCTGGCAGTTTCTGCCAAAAAGTGACAGCCGCGTTGAGAGTGTGCATCTTGCGACCTTTCCCGCCGCGACGGATATTGTCGGCGCCTCGACTGGTTCGGAGAATGATCCCGGGCAGAATGAATGGACCGTGCTTCGTTCGGTGCGCGATGAAGTATTGAAGGCGCTCGAAGAAGCTCGCGCCAGGAAAGAAATCGGAACGGGACTCGAAGCGCAAGTCACTCTGGCCGCCGCCGATCCCGCGTACTCTGTCCTGGCGCGGCATGCTGATTCGCTGCGCTACTTGTTCATCGTCTCCGCCGTGCATCTTGCCCAGGGCTCGGGAAATGGCGCCGGGAGCCTGCAGGTAAGCATCAAGAAGGCCGATGGCACGAAATGCGACCGCTGCTGGAACTATTCGATTCACGTAGGCGAAGACAAAAACTATCCGACTGTATGTGAAAGGTGCAGCGCGGTTCTGAAAGAGCTGGAATCTCATTGATTGGCGGCGGGAAAACTTCTTCCCCCGCGAACCTCGCAAGGACAATTCGAAAGGCAAAGAAACTGCAAGCACCAATCCGGATGAGCAAAACTTCCGTTCGCGCACTTCATTTCATTCTGGCTCTTGTTGTTGTTGCGCTTGATCGCTGGACCAAGCGGCTGGTGGCCGCGCGCATTGGGCTCTACACCAATATTCAAATCATTCCCGGCTTCTTTCGCCTCACGCACACAGAAAATACTGGCGCGGCCTTCAGCCTGTTTGCTGACTCGCCTTCGCACTGGAAGACTACGCTGCTGATTGCGTTTTCCCTGGTCGCAATGATCGTGGTTTCAGCATTGCTGTGGAAGCAATCTCTGGGATTCTCTCTCACCGGCATTGCCTTATCGTTGATTCTCGGCGGTGCAGTTGGAAATCTTTGGGATCGGCTCGCGCGGGGTCGCGTCGTAGATTTTCTGTTGTTCTACGTCAAGCAATACCAGTGGCCCGTCTTTAATCTGGCCGACAGCGCAATCGTGGTTGGCGCATCTTTACTGGTGCTGGAAATTCTATTCACGCGATCCAAAGACAACCCAATCTCACCGCCTAGCGCAGGGTGATCTGTCCCGCTCCCACGTGGACATGAAGACGGTACTTGCCTGGTCCTCCTTGCTCAAACGACCGGAAAAGTCCGCTCTTGGAAACGCTAAAGGCCGAGGCCTGAAGATCTCCGGTCAGCAATGAAGCGTCCACCCGAAAATAATCTTCAGCTTTTCCCACCTCCATGGTAAGTTGGCCCGCGTGCAGTTCCACGTCCTTGTCCCCGGTGATGCCAAACAGATTGAATTGCCCCGCAAACATGCGAACATAGAGATTGGACGATTTCGGAACTTCTACTCTCAAATGAAAGTTATTGTGGGGACAGCCGCTAACCCCCAGGTCAGCATGATTGCCTGAGACCTGTAACCGCACCTTCACATCGTTATCGTCGCGATCATCCCGATCGCTGCCATAGTACGAGACGCGGACTTGATTCTCGTCGCTGCCGGTCACATCGAGCTGGCTCGGGCAAACGTCCATACGAATCTGACTTCCGGAAGCCAACTTCGCCATTACCGGAGTCTCGCCGATCTTTTCAAGATTTACATCCTGGGCAATTGACAGGACGGAGACGAAGGTCAGTAAGGCTACCAACGTTATTCGCACGGGCACACCTCCGGAACTCTATTGTGTTACGGAACAGACAAGATTCTTGTTCCGTTAAATTTAACGGAAAGACTTAAGGAGTGCCGTAGAGCTGCTTGTAGACATTCGCGTTGCGGAGGATGGCCTGGACGTACTCTCGGGTTTCGGTAAACGGAATCGACTCCACAAACTCCTGCGGGTCGCGATACTTTCCCTGCGAGAGCCAATCGTCAACGCGGTCCGAGCCCGCATTATAGGCGGCGAGGGCGTATTCAAACGATCCGCCAAACTTGTCGACCATGCCGCGAAAGTACCGCGTGCCCAGCTGAAGATTCACCGCCGGCGTATAGAGCTGGCTGGCGCTATAGCGCTTGAGCTTCGCTTCTTTAGCTACGACTTTGCCTGTCTTGGGCAGCAGTTGCATCAAGCCGACCGCATTGGCACGCGAGACGGCGTTGGGGTTGAACTCCGACTCCTGTCGGATCAGCGAAGCGACGAGGTAAGGATCCAATCCGTTGGCGACCGAGGATTTCTTCAGATCCATCCAATACGGCTTCGGGAAAAGAGCTTCCCAATACGCTCGTGGCAGGTCGGGAATGTCGAGGGCAAAATAGTTCGGAGCCGAATGCTTCATCAGTTCGATGGCGCGATCGTAGTGTCCGGTGTCGAGATAGAGCTGCGCGGTTTCGGCCGGTTGCCATGTTCCGCCATTGTTTACCGCGGCGGCTTGCAACTCGCGAACCGCGAAATCTATCAGGCCGCCGTTACCCAGCAGCTCCGCCTTCTGCACGTGCAAATCGTCGGCGGGAGGATCGGACAGTGTAACCTTGCCGCCGCTGTCGAGCGGCGGAACACGATCGAGCAAAGCGTAGTGCTCGCTGACATCCGTTGTTGGAGAAAGCTTGTTGAGCCGTTCCCGCCCGAGTTCCGCGTAGTAGTAATTGCGGTAGCGCAGAGAAAGGATTTCGTAGAAAGCGCGGGCCATTGCCGGCTGATTGTCTTCTTCTGCCAATCGAGCGCGCCAATAAAGAGCTGCAGGCACTTCCGTGCCGTTCGGATAAATCGCAATTTGCTCTTCGAATTGTTTTTTGGCCTGCTCGTTGCGTCCCTGACGCAATGTGAGCCATGCGGCTTTCCAGTGCGCATAAGATGCGCGCGCTCCGGTGGGAAATCGTTCCTGCAACTCGCGGTAAGCGTCGAGCGCCTGATCGTATTCGTGATGAACCAGGTGCAAATTTGCAACGGAGAGCAACGCTAGTTCCAGCCACTGACTCGTGGGACCGGCCTTTCGCAAGTCCTCTACGCTTTGATAAAAGTCTCCGTTGTCGTTCTGGGCCCAGGCAATCTCTCCGAGAATATACAACCGCTGTGCATCAGCATCTCCCGTTGATCCTGTCAGCGAGCTTAATTCCTGTTTCGCTTCACGATTGCGGCCACCGCGGTGCAGCGCATCGGCCAGCGCGATCTGAATCGAGGGCCGTTCTGCCGGGTCCATCGTCGTCAAGAATTCACGATACGCATCCGCGGCGTCGTTGTAACGATGAGCCTTCATTAAAAGATCGGCTCGCGTTCTACGCTGCGCCGCAGTCCCCAGAGGCAGAGACGGCAACTTCTTCATCTCGGTAAAAGCGGCATCCGCTTCCACGCTGGCGGGCATGGTGTAGTAGACACTGGCAAGAGCATTCTCCGCTTTTGCCGATTGGCCGCTTCCCGCGTACGCGCGGCCCAGCGCCAATTCCAAGTCCGATCGAGCGGGAATACGATCTTTTTCCAATAGCACGGCGGCATCCGCGGCACGCCCTTCAAGCAGCAGAGCCTGCGCATAACTGATGTGAGCATCACGCACCAGCAGTGAATCAGGATGGCTTGCGGAAAAATCGGCCAGCGTGGCCAGTGCCTCGGCGACGTGCCCGGTCTGCAAATAAGAAGTCCCAAGATAATAGGCCACGTAGTCGCCTAGATCGCCCGCGCGAACTTTGGCGCGGTTTAGCGGATCGATCGCCTTGGCGTAGTCGCGATCAAGCACGTGCGCGTATCCCGCAACCAGCCAAGCCAGGGCTCCGGCGTCGTCTTTGGCGTGGGAACGGGCAAAGGCTTCGACTCCCGCGTACGCCGCCGGAGTGCGATCCTGAATCAGTTGTTGAGCCATAGGGCGCAACATAGCCGAGGCCACAAAGGCCTGGCGCATCCGCCGTACGCGGGGCGAAACTGTTTTCCTGTGACGCGCGGCTGCTGTGTGCGTCTGCGAAGGTTTCTTGGCGGGTGCTTTGCGGGTAGCGGAAGGTCCAGTCTTGTGCTGCGGCGGTTTAGATGAAGGTGCTTGGCGGCTCGTAGCGGGCACGTCGGATTGCTTTGGAGACGAGTCGGAGGCTGACAAGGAACTGGCGGACTGTGCCGACCCGTAAGTCCCCATCAGAGCACAGCAAGAAATTGCCGCCACCAACACTGAACCCAGCTTGAGACCCAATCGAACCACTTTTCTTTACCGCGGAGATCCTGCAACCAGAGGTCTTGTCGACGCCCTAAGGCTATCGAGCAGCAGCCGAAAAATTTGCGCCCATCACGGATGCGTCGTCTTCCGCCAGGCTGCGCAATAATTCCTGCTGAAAATATTCACCGCTTGCCGCCGCCGTAGTGCCGTAACGCTTCTGAAAGGTGGACCGGCTCTTCTCGATGTCTTCTTTCAGACGATCATAAAGATCCTTGTTCCGCCGCCCTTCGGCCACCTTCGCTTGATTATAAAGCTTAATCTCGTCGACCAGCAGACGCGCAAACCGCTGTGCCTTGCGATGCGTGTCGGCGTCCTCGGGTGAAAGCGCGGCATGTGGATCGGCCGCTGCCGCGGGGGCTGCAGCGCTTGCTCCTGCCGCTGCCGCCGCATGGGCTGGAGCCGCAACTTCCACGACTTCGGCCGCCGGCTCCGGTTCTGATGACACTACGACAGCTTTGGGAACATGAGAAGCAAACGGATCGGCGAATGAGCTTGTGGTATCTACTGGAGCGGCGGCGGGAATGTGCTCGGGAATCCGTTCAAAGGACGCATCTCCCATGTCCTTTTGCGCCTGCTTGCGCAACGAGGTGACCTCAAGCCACGCGCTTGTCGCCATGACCAGCAATTCGATCGCGGCGGCGTCCAACGGGCCATCCGCCCCGCCGTCGGCATAAAGCAATGCCGCGACTTTATCTTTTAGAACGAGAGGAACCAGCAGCAACTGTTCGTTGGTCGGCCGACCGAAGTGCTCCACGAATTGTGTATCCATCTCTGCAATATTGGCCGGCGTCGCAACCCGATTCTGATATGCGTGCGCTATCGGAGCCGCGCTCATATCTAAGGAAAAATCCTTCACCGCTTCATCGTCGGCAAAACCGCGGGCCTGCCAACCGGTTGCCGCTCCCGCCTTCACCACAAACAAAGCAACGCGCTCGCATTGCGAACTCCCGCCGTCGAGCAAGGCGCGGAGAATATCTTTCTGCGTTGTACCCGCATAAATGCTGGCTACAATTCGCCGCAAATTTCCTGTATCGGCGGCCACGGCAGAATTATCTGCTGTCGGCGTCGGCACTGACTCCATCACACGCTGCGTTACCTGCTCTTGCAAACGCGGCATCTGTTCGGCGAAAACCTGCCCAACGGCGCGTTCGATAATCTGTTGCAATTGCTCGTTGTCGGACATTCTTAGAGAACCATTTTCCTGTTTCGGCGTTGCCGGTCTTGGGCGCGATGTAACCTAAGTGCTGATTATATTGCGCTTTCGGCGCTTTCTCAGGGTACGTCAGGACGTGTTCGACCGAGTACCGTTACCTGCTCTTGACTCTATCGCAAAGTCTTCTTCCCGCAAAAGGCAAATCCGATTGGGCAAACACTCTAGTTACCAAGTAAAATAACAGCTTCGACTCATCAGGCCCTTTTGGGCCGGAAAATGTTGCATCGCTAGGAACATGGCAACCATCCAAAACAAAGTAGTTGAGCCTGTCACGGACGAGCTGGCGCTCGTTCAGGCGGCCAAGCGGGGGGATGACTCAGCCTTTGAAGAGCTGGTTCGCCGCTATGACCGTAATGTTTTTCGCATCGCGCAGCACATCACGCAAAACCGTGAAGATGCGGAAGACGTAGTGCAAGAAGCGTTTCTTAAGGCGTACGGGAATCTCGCGCAGTTCCAGGAGCAGTCGAAATTTTATACCTGGCTTGTGCGGATCGCCGTAAACGAAGCGCTGATGAAGTTGCGGCGCCGTCGGCCCGAACGCATGGTTTCGCTGGATGAGGAAATCAAGACTGAAGATGATTCTCTTCCTCGCGAAATTGCCGACTGGAGCCCAAACCCGGAGCAGCAATACACGCAGTCCGAGCTGCGGGAGATTTTGAGCAAGACCATTCAAGGCTTGCCACCGGGCTTTCGGACGGTGTTTGTACTGCGAGATGTGGAAGGGCTTTCCACCGAAGAAACCGCTTCGGCGCTGGATTTGAGTGTGCCTGCGGTGAAGTCGCGGTTGCTGCGAGCGCGGCTGCAACTCCGGGAACGGTTGGGACGCTACTTTCAGAGACGCGATGTTGGCAATGGCAAGCCGAATGGAGATGAAAAAAGTGGAGATGGCAACCAGTGAAATGCTCTGAGTTTTTGCACGAGCTGACCAATTACTTGGAAGGCGCACTCGACGAAAGCACAAAGGTCGAGCTGGAAAATCATTTATCTTGGTGCCACAACTGCTATGTGGTCTGCGACACTACCAAGAAGACCATCGAGATCTATCGCGACTCGCAACTCTACGAGCTGCCCGACGACCTTCGAACGCGCCTGCGTTCCGCAATCATGGTGAAGTGCCAACAGCATAAAAAGCGCGGCCCTCAAAGTACTTAGGGCATCTCCATAACCTGCTTAATACAGCCGCTTTTCTCACAATTCCTGAAGTGGGAACTACTCTGCGGAATATCGAAACTCCAAGACCCCTACATGAATCTAAGTAGATAGATTGCGGCACGTAGTGTCGAGGGGGTGCGCAATCGTAACTATCCCGATTGTTGGATCGCGGGGAAACACGTCCCGGGTTGTGGAGGGTGTCAATGATTGCAAAACTTGTCGATGTGCTGTTCGGCTGTCGGCACTCCCGTTTTAGTTTTCCAGTTACGGTTCGCGGAATGATGCGGCGCCCCCACGCCGCTGCCTTGACTGGAACCTATGTCGCCTGCCTCGATTGCGGAAAAGAATTCGCTTACGATTGGGACGACATGAAGGTTATTACGTCACCGCAACGGCATCGCGAAAGAGTAGCGGAGCTGGCAACGAAGCACGCAGCATAAGAAAGTTCTTCCGCAAACTAAGAGCGGCGACCTTGGTGGCCGCCGCTCTTAACTGATATTTCAAATCTTCAGTTCGACGAATCTAGTTCGACGAGTCGTCACGGCGCTTCAGTGTTGGGCGGTCGTCGTCGGGTTTCTGGTCACCGGCGTTGCCGCCTGTGTTCGAGGTGCGGCGCAAGCTGGGCTTGTTCGAATCTTTCTCGTCGATCAGCTTGTGCTTGTTTTCGATCGACGCCAGACGCGCTTTGACTTCGTCAAATTCCGATGTAGTTACGACATATTGCGGTTTGGCGGGAAGGATTCGGCGGATCTCGTCCTGCGTCTTTTCGATTCGGTCTGGAGTTTGCGGATGCGTGTCGAAAGCCTTTGACAGCGTTCCCGGCTTCTTCTTCTCCATCGCCTGAATTTTTTCAAAGAACGAGACGAAAGCTGATGGATCGTAGCCCGCGCGATACATGTATTCCACTCCGAGATAATCCGCTTCCGCTTCGAATCCGCGGGAGAACTTGAAGAAGGTCAGCGGAATCCCCAGCCCGGCGGCTTCGTATCCGGCATAACCAATTGCGCCCCCCATGAAGATGAACGGAATCGAAGCCATCTGCAGCAAGTTCGCGCGAGTCATTTCGCGCCCGTAGTGGCAGGCAGCGACGTGGGCGATTTCATGCGCCATCACACCGGCCATTTCCGCTTCTTCGTCAGCCGCGAGAATCAATCCTGAATTGACGTAGAAGAATCCGCCGGGCAGCGCCATGGCGTTGACCACGTCGGAGTCGATCACTTTAATGGTGAATGGAACCTGCGCGTCGGAGTTGCGCACGAGGTTTTGTCCGATGCGGTTCACGTATTCCGTGACGACGGGATCGTTGACGAGCTTGACCTGCGATTCAATCTGCTGCGCATAGACCCGGCCGCGCGCCACTTGTCCCTCGACCGTGTACCAGTTCCCTACACCGCGTCCGCAACCCACGTTGCGGTTTCCGACCGCATCCACGTCGGTCTTGCCACCGTTATGTTTGACCTCGCTGTCGTCCGCTGTAGGCAGAGCTGCCGGAGGCTGCTTCGGCGCATTCTGCACATCGCTGGCCTTGGGCTGGCTTTTGTCCTGGTCAGGATTTGGATTGGGCGACTGGGTCTGCGTCTGAGTCTGAGTTTGCGTCTGGGTTGGGGTTTGATTTGGGTCTTGCGTTTGGGTCTGCGCCTGCGTCCATGGTCCCGCGCTGAACGCTGCCATCGCCGCCGCGATTGCCAGCCATCGCAATTTCATAAAAACTCCTTTACTGCCTTAGCCCGATTATACGCCCGGTGGGAAGACACCAAGGTCTTATTTCCTGAGGATTTAGACGCGCCGAGAGCCAGTCCGGGTTATCCCGGCTTAGCCACAATGTCGGAAATATCCCGCCACGTATCCAGCTTCGCAGCGAAGGCATATTCGTCTGGAACCTTCGGCTCCGCAAATGCGTAGAAGCAAACAACAGAGCATTTTTCTCGGAGGAGTTCCACCTCGATGCAAAAGATGCCTTTTCTGCTTGCCTTACTCCTAGCCGCAATGCTGGCTTCGCCACTTCCGCTAGCTCACGCGCAATCCATGGACGCGTCCGACCACCTCTTCCAGACCATTCAGGCTCTCGATACCGAGTTTTTTGATGCTTACAACCATTGCGACCTAGCCAAAATGTCCTCGATGGTCGCTGAGGATCTGGAGTTCTACCATGACAAAACGGGCCTGGCTCTGGGCCGCCAGAATCTGCTCGATGCCATCAAGAACAACCTATGCGGCAAAGTGACGCGAGAACTCGTCCCCGGGACGTTGGAGGTGTATCCCATCGCCCATTACGGTGCGGTTGAGATCGGCGTTCATCGCTTTCACCACCCCGGACAAGCTGACAATGTGGGCGAGGCCAAGTTCATCCACCTATGGCAAAACAAAGACTGGCCCAGTAAAGACGGGAAGTGGCAAATCACCCGCGTCATCAGTTTTGACCATCAGCCGTTGAAAAAATAGCGGCTCGGGAGGACTGATCACCGGAATGCATCACATTGAATTTTGCTCGCGATAATCGGCTGCTGGTTTATCCGGAGAGCGGCCGTTTTTCCGTCGCGGCGACCAGCCTCTTGAAGGTTTCAAGGGCGGTTTCACCTGGCCTCGCCACCGGAAGTTTGACGGAGCCTGGCGCAGATTGCGGGGGCTTTTTCGCGGATGGCGGCGCTACTGCGGCCTGCACCTCACTTTTTTCTTTCACTTCTACTTTTTTTGTTTCGACTCTCGTTACTGTCGCTTGGGCTTCGACTTCCTCTTCGGCGGCGTCTTCGTCGCCTTCTGGTTCGCCGTCATTCTCGTCTTCTTCGTCTGGCTCAAAATCTTCTTCAACCCACTGAGGGCCGTCGATGCAGGTCCAGCGCACCGTATCGCGATCAATGACCACGTCCGTCGGCTTCATGGCCTCAAACCTTGTGCTGCGCATGTTGACGCTCGCGGTTTGCAGAGCATAAAGCAACATGCCGGCCTCTTTGTGTTCAATCCGCCTCATGGCAATCATCTGCATGAGCTGCATGAGGGCCATCTGCACCGAGTTGGCGTCTTCGAGCACCGGCGTTTCGAATGGCCGCTGCGCGAACTGGTCGGCGGCGATGCGGGCGCGCTGCTCCCGAACTCGCTGATGAAAAAAGCAAAACCTCCTCCGCCTGAGCGCCGGAGACTTGCACTGCGTTCCGTTAATCTTTATGTGTCGACACCGTGGAACATTTTCGAAACCCATGTCCTCTCCAATCCTGTTCTGTCTGGTTCGTCTGTTCTGTTTTGGGAGGGTGTTTACCAGTGTGATACGGTACCCCCCTCCCGCCTTGTGATTGAAATCTTCGATTTAGCAGAAAATTTACCGCAAAATCCGCATGGCAAAGAAGTTAGAGGCTAAAATCCGCCGGACAAAGGAGTTAGGCGCTGGATTTCTTGTTTGCGCTGGCTCCAAGTGGTGGCCGGTAGATTCTTGCCTTTGCTTAGGGCGATGATCGGATGAATTGGGAATTCGAGTAAAGGTTGAATGTCACAGAGAGGGTGTGAATTTCTGGTGGGTGGTTCATGGGGCTTTGAAGGGCTTTGTTGCGACGGGCAAGTCAATGGCGTCGAGGTCTGTGCCAGCCCCAAGGTCAGGTGGCACACGGTGCGGTGGAAAATTTTCAAATCGCACGTTTCGTCCCGAGTGAAACTTCGCCGAATAAAGGTCGGGCCTCTGCCGTCCTTTGAAACCAAGCAGCCGTTGCGGCGAGCTATTAGACTACGCTGGACTGCATTTCGTTGGAGGTTTCAGATGCCCCGTCTTCCGGCGTTCGACCCGAGCACCAGAGTCAACGAGTCCCCGCATGTCGTCATCTTGGGTGCCGGCGCGAGCAGGGCGGCCCTTCCGGATGGCGATGCAAAAGGGAGACGGCTGCCCTTGATGGCAGATCTGGTTGACTGCCTCGAACTTCGCCCTGCTATCCAAGCAGCAGGATTCCCGGATGACGGGGATTTCGAATCCATCTATGACGAGCTAGCGACGAGCGGCCGCTGCCCTTCGCTGAAAGGCGAAATCGAATCTCGGGTCCGGTCCTATTTTGGGGAAATGCAGCTTCCGGAAGTCCCCACCCTATACGATTATCTTCTACTGTCACTGCGGGACAAAGACTGCATCGCAAGCTTCAACTGGGATCCCTTCTTGGCTAAAGCTTTTATTCGGAATAGAGCGGCTGCCGCTTTGCCAAGAATTCTTTTCCTCCATGTAAACGTAGCGATAGGTGCTTGCTCTCCGGACCATACCAAGGATTTCATGGGAAACGTCTGCCCCAAGTGCCGAGGAGACCTTCAACCGACCAAACTTCTCTACCCTGTTCGACAGAAAGATTACAGGTCGGACCCCTTCATAGAGGCCGAATGGAAAGAGCTGGAAGCTTCGCTGAAGAACGGCTACATGCTTACGATTTTCGGCTACGGTGCTCCGGCAACAGACGTAGAAGCGGTTGACCTGATGCTCCGTGGATGGGGCCAAAACCCCACTTTCGAACTTGCCCAAGTAGCCATCGTCGATACCAAGCCGCAGGAGCAGTTAGAGAAGACTTGGGAGCGGTTCTTGTGTCGGGCTCACTATGGCACAAGCCCCGAACTTTGGGAAACATGGTTGCTTCGCCACCCACGCCGAAGCTGCGAGGCGCTTACCATGGCCACTCTGCAGAACGATCCTTGGAGAAGCAATCCCTTTCCCAGGTTTAAGTCGCTCTCCCAATTGCATGCCTGGATTGCGCCTCTGGTAACGGAGGAGGACAAGGGCCGATTCACCGGAAATCCGTGCCTCCAACCCGAGGATTTCAGCGAGGCCCAACCGCAAACCACTCGAAAGATGGCATCGGACTGGGTACTCGGCTGGCTTAAGAACATGTGTGTAGGGGAGATCATTCCTCCATTCTGTGTCGAACTCGTTCTCAAAGATGGTACCCGTTATCATCTGCATTCAATTCTGGAACTCGATGATCAGACCCGGACGCTTTGTGCGAGGATTTGGGATCTCAGGGCTTTCCATGCCGAGGAGATCGATGAATTAAAGCAAAGGCTCAATCAGATTCGCACACGAAATGGGCTCGCACCGGCTGAAAGAGTACATCCGAAACTGGACTGGGCTAACCTGCATCTCCATTACGAAGATGTGGCTTACTGCGTTGAGTGGCACGACCGCATTTGGCCAGACGCCAAGCGCACGAGGCAAATAGGTGACACACAACCAGCGCGAGAAGAGGGACCTAACTCCCTCGGGGGCTAGCAGTCCGTGGTGAAACACTGAATTAGTGGTTGAGAAGCGTGGGCACCACGGCGATGATGCCAAGGGACTTTTGTTGCGACGGTTAAGCCAACGATGTCGAGGTTTGTGGTGCCCATCTTGTGAAAGGCGCGAAAGATAGGGCAGCCCTCGTTTGTGGCGGCGCGACGATGAGCCAGCCCTCCTACTGCGACCTTGAACAAATTTTACGACCCCATGACACGAGCAACAATTGCAATTGGTTAACTAGTCCTACCGAAGAGCCCTTCAGGACCATTTGGTGGACCCTCTACGGATTGGTGGATATTCCACGGGGCCGCCGCTGTTGGGGCTAACCGGAAATTCGGGTTTGAGAGCTTAGCGATGAGACGAATCATTTTCTTGGTGGCAACGAGCTTGATATGTGTGCTGCGCATGAGCGCCCAACAACATAACATCGACACGCAGAAATCCATGTTAACGATCCACGTGGGCAAGACGGGGGCATTCTCAGGACTGGGACACGAGCACGAAGTGCGCGCGCCGATTCACAGCGGTACGACGGACACAGGCTCGCATCCTGCGGTTGAAATCCACGTAGATGCGCGGGAGCTGCGCGTGATTGACAAAGACGGGTCCGACAAAGATCGCGCCGAAGTGCAGAAGACGATGTTGGGGCAGGACGTGCTCGATAGCGAGCGTCATCAGGAGATCGTGTTCAAGTCCACAGTTGCGGAGCCTGCCGGCGAGGGGCGCTGGACCCTGCGCGGAAATTTGACGCTGCGCGGGCAGACGCGGCCGGTCACGGTGAACGTCACGCTAAAGGATGGCCATTACACCGGGGAGGCCATTGTGAAGCAGACCGAGTTCGGGATCAAGCCTCCCGGAAAGGCGGGCGTCAGAGCCAAAGACGAAGTTAGAATTGAGTTCGACGTGCGGCTGGCGTCGTAACACGCGAGGGGCGGGCTGGCCTACCCTGGCTTCTCACTTGATGGTATCAAGATCACGTTGGCTGCCTCCCGCTTCGCGGTTTTCGAAGCGTGGGCACCACAGACGATGATGCAAGAGACTCTTGTAGCGACAGGGTAAGCCAACGATGTCGAGCTCTGTGGTGCCCATCTTTTGAAACGCTCGAAAGATGGGGCAGCCTCAGTTGTGGCGGCGCAAAGGTGAGCCGGTCCCCCATCATGCCTTCTTCGGTTTCGGCTTGTCCCGGTCCAATATCCTCTTCTCCAGTTGGACGGACTTGGTTATGAGCATTGCCGCATGGTCCATCAAATCGATTGCTGTTTCCCGAAGTTTCTCGGCCTCGCGGCGAATCTGTTCGGAGGTTGGCTTATCTAGCACGAAATTATCATGCCACAATCGGGCCACTACGACTGTCCGCTAGGGTGCTTACCCCAGAAAGTTTACTACCAATGTTATTTCCGTACACAGGAACGTTCGATAGCGGACTCAGCCATCCTGTATGGACAGAGGCCGTGATAAGCTCCGGTTGAGCCATGTTGATCCAATCTCCAAGAGTGTGCTGGGTGTGCCACAAGCCAGTTCCCCCAGAAACTCTCATGGATGCGTTCGGGTTCTTCGCGCACGAAGAATGTCTTCAAGCAGCAGCCCAGAAAGAAGTAAAGAAACGCGCCTAGTTTTTCACCAAGCTGATTTTCCACCAACGCAAGTTTAAGGAAACTATTGAAATGTTTGACTTTCGACCCCGAGAGTGAAATCATCATTTCAGTCGAGCGGGTCGCAGTTTTCACCCGGAAACTTGACGTTCTCGCCCTTCTTGCGCACTCATTCATCCTTCATCATAGGAAGTTGCTTCTGCGCATTCGCAACCCTTGAGAGGGGCCAACTATGCCACTCGTGGCAGCGTCTAAGAAACTCAGCAAGTTCGATCCCAACACATTCCTTTCGACCATCAATGACGGGAGACGGATCGAAGCTTTTGCCAAAAGGCAGGCGATCTTTGCCCAGGGCGACTCGTCCGATGCTGTTTTCTACATAAAAGAAGGAAAGGTAGCACTCACCGTTGTGTCGGAAATGGGGAAGGAAGCCACCATAGGGATTCTGAACGAGGGTGCTTTCTTTGGCGAAGGTTGCCTCACAGGGCAGCCTCTCCGTTTGTGCTCCGCAACCGCGATGACCAATTGCTCCGTGATGAAAATCGACAAGAAGTCCATGATGAAAGTACTTCACGAGGAACAGACATTTTCCGACATATTCGTGGCATATTTGCTGGCGCGGAACATTCGATACGAAGAAGATTTGGTTGACCAGCTTTTCAATTCCAGTGAGAAGAGGCTGGCCCGGATATTGTTATTATTGGCTCATTTCGGAAAGGAAGGTAAGCAGGAGACTGTGATCCCCAAGATGAGTCAGGAGACTCTGGCAGAGATGGTCGGCACGACTCGCTCGCGAGTTAGTTTTTTTATGAATAGATTTAGGAAATTGGGGTTCATTGATTATCGCGCTGGTGATGCACTGCAAGTTCACAGTTCACTTCTCAATATCGTTCTCCACGATTAAAACTTGCCGTGGGCGAGTGCCGCTTTGGCCGGTTGTTTCTTCGTTTTCTTTTTATCCGTACCCCTTGCAATGTCACGCGTGCGAATTGGTCACAGGCCAATTTTGGAGCAGGCAAACACCTTCGAACCTGTTACAGTGACGGTGGGGCGGTCACCACCTTCTCCTCTTTCAGGTCTTCTGACCTAAGCCAGTCCATCTGAAGTCTTCCCATCTTAGGCTTCTCAGCGAGAGAGGTGGCCCATGGTTTTTGAAGCGATCCTGAACGAAGTCGACCAACTCCAAAACGTCAGCGCGCGCCTTGAGGGACTGGCGAAGCAACATCCACCTGTGTCGGAAGCGCTCATAATGATCGCGGGAAACGTTCGTGGCGCTGCTACTATATTGGCAGTGCTGGTTGCGACTAAAAGTTCCAAGCCGATTTGAAGTACGGCGGGAACTCCGCCGAGAGCAAGAACCGTTCTACGCTAGGCGCGAGCCAACATGCCCATGTTCCTCCGGGACCAAACATCCTGCTGTCGTCCCTCGCTCCCCGCCATCGCAGGCTCTGACGCGTTGCTTCAATTTGGGGACAGGGCTGGGGCAGTTTCAGAAATGTCTTCCCATCGAGCAATTGCACAAATAAAGCCGCCGGCATATTCCGCCGGCGGCTTTGCACTACTTCGACCTCTGTCGGCATGACGGCTCGATGCCAATCGAACCGCCCTGATGCCTAGGCGTGCTGTTTCTTCTCTTGATCGTGTTTCACTGGTTCCGACTGCGGACTCTTGGGCTGTCCGCCGGGGTTTTGCTCTTTCTGCTGCACTGGCTGGTTCGGCTGGTTTCCAGATTTCTGCTCCGGACCCGGCTTATGCTCGTCGGTATGTTGTAGTTTGCGATTGTCCTGATCTGACATTGTGTTCTCCTTTGGTCTTTAATTGCTGTTGGGTTTCGTTATAGGCCTTGTCCGCTCCGACCGCGTGCTGCATTGCCTGGCGGGGTGGTGACCTTGGATAAGTGTGCGCGTTGCGTTGCCGTTTCCCAGATCTATCTAGCTACGCCAACGACGGTATCCCCACCCTCCGCCACCGAGCAAAAACACCACCAACAGAACAATCAATACGGTTTCCATGTGGTACCTCCACTTATAAGAAAAAGATGGACCGGCCCTTGTAACGGTCGTCGTACTTCTTCACTTCACTATGGTAGAAGCAGCGCAGACGGAAGTCTGGTCACATTGGACCACTTTTGAGCGATCCGATTGGCACGGCGTTTGCCGCATTCGCGCTCTCAAATTGTAGACAACAACTCAACCAATTTGAATTCCCCCGTTGAGCTAAATAAATAGTCGGCACTGTGCAGTTTGGACCAGCCGAAACAATCTTTCATCTCTACGATGGATACAGATAGGCTTGTGGAGGAATGAACAGGCGCAACGAACGGGGTTGCTCCGGCCTCTTGGAAGGAAGCAAGGCAATATGCCCCAGATTCATAAACCGACGCCTAAACTGCGTAAAGCTCCCCAACCGCCCTTGTCACACGTCGGAGCAACTCCTGACTCAGACCGTGCCAAAAAGCCACGCCTCTCCCAGCCCCCTTCTTCCGGTTCGGAACTGACTCCCGGTGATCGCGTCGAGGGTTTGGGTATCTTCGGAAAGCCGACTGGAGAATTCGGAACAGTGGAGCGAACGAACGAAGACGACGCTCTCGTCAAATGGGACGATGACGGCCGCAAGATAATCCACCAACCGTGGCTCAAAAAACTTTAGGGTGATGGTTTCGCATTAGTGAAATCAATCGGCGACTATAGCCGCAGCAGGATTATTGGAAGAACTCCTGATTCCTTTGACGTAGCAGTCTTCGTGAACTGCCTTGCCATTTTCATTCGTACACAAATCGGTCTGCAAATCCACGGGCTGGCTACAAAGTATGCAGGGTATTTCTGGGAAAGAGTGGCTGCTCATAACGCCTCCTTTGGAGGGTCACAACTAGCCTAGGCTCAAAGTCGAATGAAGGATGAGCAATACAGACCGTTATTCTCCCGCTAAACAATCACCCGGTACAGGTTTCATCACATATCCCTTGCCGCTGTTATTTGGACTCACGTTGAAAATGATGGTTTCGTTCGATGAGGAGTAATGACACGGACATTCTGATGATGAAGGTCCACACGACCCCGTTTCCTCGAAATGCGGAGTACTGCATCTGCGTTCCACGCGAGATCCCTCACGCGGCTGAAGTGCGCCGTGTTTCGGGATGACGCCGCTTCGATTGCTCGGCGGTGACACGCCAAAGGAGACGCTGACATTGCTAAAAAACAAATTGCGCGTAGAATGGCGGCGGCTTTTTAAACCACAAAGGAGATTCCCAATGAAACGGATTATGGGGCTGATGTTGGGAACATTGTTGTTCGCAGGAAGTGTAGTGGCAGTTGCGCAAGAGCAGTCAGAGATGTCGCCGCCGAAGATTCTGTCCGTAACCCGCGAGTGGACCAAGCCGGGCAGAAACGGCATGTCGCACGAAAAAACAGAGAGCGCGTTTGTGCAGGCCATGGCTCGCGCCAAGTGGCCGACGCACTACCTGGCAGTGGATTCGGTGACGGGGAAACCGCGATCGCTCTTCTTAACCGGCTACGAGTCGTTCGAAGCGTGGGAAAAAGATGTTCAGGCTATGGCAAAGAATGCGGCTTTTTCCGCTGCGCTGGACCGCGCTAATGTGGCTGACGGCGACTTGCTGGCGGCGACGGATCAGGCTGCACTGAGGCTGCGTCCGGAGCTGAGCATGCGCACCGACGTGGACATCCCTCACATGCGGTACTTCGAGATTTCCCGCTTTCACGTCCGCGCGGGACATGATCACGACTTCGAAGAACTGGTCAAGCTCTACCAGAAGGGCTGCGAGAAAATTCCCGAGTGCCACTGGGCGATGTATCAGGTGGTGTATGGGCTGGAGGATGGGACCTACATTATTTTTAACCCGATGAAGTCGGCGGCGGAGATTGACCACAACTTCACAACAATGAAGCCGTTTGCCGAAGCTCTGGGAGAAAGCGGCATGAAGAAAATGGAGGAGCTTACGGCAGCCGCGACCGAGTCGAGCGAGACGAATCTGTTCGCCTTCAATCCGCGGATGAGCTACGCCTCGGAAGAATGGATCAAGGCTGATCCGGAATTCTGGAAGCCCAAGGCGAGCATGGCGGAGTCGAAGAAACCGATGGCTAAGCCCGCGGAGAAACCTGCGGGGCAGTAAGGCAGGAGACGCCCTGTCCTGCCCTTGCGCCGTTGCAGGGGCAGGATGGGGATTTTGATTTTTGCATCAGAGTGCGCATGTTTTTCCAGGAGGATTTCATGCTCGATCGTCGTCATTTCCTCACTACCGCCGCTACTGGGCTCGCGGCTTCGCTGGCGTTGCGCGGTTCTCTGCTGGCGCAGTTGGAAAAGACTCCGCCGCTGCCGGAGCGGTCTTTGTTTGAGAAAAATGAAGATGAGTTTTGGGTGGAGATGCGGAAGCAGTTTTTGATTCCTGCCGACGAAATTTATTTGAACAATGGAACGGTGGGGTCGAGCCCGGCGCCGGTGCTGCGGGCGATTTTCGATGGATATACGACGACCGAGAAGATGGATCAGGAGGATCCAGAGGATTATCCGATTTGGGGATATGCGGCGTGGAATGAGTTTCGCGATCCGCTGGCGGAGTTTGTCGGATGCAAGCGCGACGAGATTGCGCTGCTGCGCAACGCGACGGAGGCGAATAGCTACATCGCCAATGGCATTGATTTGAAGGCCGGTGACGAAGTATTGATGACCGATCAGGAGCATCCTGGCGGCGTGCATCCGTGGGACTTGCGCGCGAAGCGGTATGGGGTGGTGGTGAAGAAGGTCAAGCTGCCGCTTCCGGTGAAGGATGCGGCGCAGGTGTTGAATTTGTTTAATGATGCCATCACGCCGCGAACGCGCGTGATCTTTTTCAGCCACATCACGACAGTGACCGGTGTTGTGCTGCCGGCGAAAGAGATATGCGCGCTGGCGCGGTCGAAAGGGATTTTATCGGCGGTGGATGGAGCGCACGTGCCGGGAATGATGCGGCTCAACGTGCGGGAGATTGGCTGCGACATGTATTCCGCGAGCCCGCACAAGTGGATGTTCGCGACCAAGGGGACAGGATTTCTTTATGTGCGCGATGAAGTGATCGACCGCGTGTGGAACACCATCGCTACGGAAGGCTGGGACGATACGAAGATTCGCGCGGAGCGATTCCAGCGCATTGGCAGCTCGAATGTTCCGGCGCTGTGGGGATTGCGGGCGTCGATCAAGCTGGCAAATGACCTTGGCATGGAGCGGATTGAGAAGCGGCACCGGTTTTTGGCGGATTATATTTTGGCGGAAATGGTGAAACGCGGGGCAGAGTCGTGGACCTCTCCAGATGCGACGCTGCGGTGCGCGATTGTGACAGTGAATGTGCCGCCGGTGCCGAGGATGGAGTTGGAGAACTGGCTGTGGAAAGAGCACAAGATTCGGATTCGCGGCGGCGAGCCGAACAAGCTGCGATTGTCGACGCCGTACTATTTGTCGAAAGCAGATATTGGAAGGTTTCTGGAGAAGTTTGATGAGTATAAGCGGGAGAAGAAGCTGGCTTAAGAATGATGAGGAATCTGCCGATTGAGATCCTTAGGTTACGACTCTATGGGAACTAAGCGATCAAAACGGAAGACACCAAAAACAATGCCTAAGGCTAACAATCGATCTAGCAAGAAGCCGGCGCGGGCCGAGAAGCCAAAGGACAAATTCCTTGGCAGGCTGAAAGGAATCATTGAGATTGTTGGGGACCTTGAGGAGCCACTCGACCCTCCCGAGGCGTGGGAATACGATTAAAAAGTAAGACGTGGGCGAGGGCACCCGCGCCACACAGGCTAGTCGTAGTACTCCAATCCTAAGTGCGTGATCAGCTCTTCGCCCTTCAAGTGCCGCAGGGTGTTTTTCAGTTTCATCAACTGAATGAACAGGTCGTGCTCGGGATAAAGGCCCGGTGCCGTCATGGGGGATTTGAAATAAAAGCTGAGCCACTCCTGGATGCCAAGACCTTTCAGTTGCGAGCAGCGTTGCGCCAGATCCATCAGCAGCACCAAGTCGAGCACGATGGGCGCGGCGAGGATTGAGTCGCGGCAGAGGAAGTCGACTTTGATCTGCATGGGATAGCCGAGCCATCCAAAGATGTCGATGTTGTCCCAACCCTCTTTGTTATCGCCGCGCGGAGGGTAATAGTTGATGCGGACCTTGTGAAATATATTTCCGTAGAGTTCGGGGTAGAGCGCGGGTTGCAGGATGTGCTCCAGGACGCCGAGTTTTGATTCTTCCTTGGTTTTAAACGAGCCTGGATCGTCGAGGACTTCGCCGTCGCGGTTTCCCAGGATGTTGGTGGAATACCAACCGCTGAGGCCGAGCAGGCGCGCTTTGAAAGCAGGCGCCAACACGGTCTTCATTAGTGTCTGGCCGGTCTTGAAATCTTTGCCGCAGATGGGGGCTTCGTTCTTGCGCGACAACTCGAGCATCACCGGCAAATCGACGGTTAAATTCGGGGCGCCATTGGCGAAGGGTACGCCCTCCATCAGCGAGGCGTAGGCGTAGACCATCGAGGGAGCAATCATCTCGTCATTTTCACGCAACGCTTTTTCAAAGGACTTCAGAGATTGGTGCGCGGCGGTCGGCTCGATGTAGGACTCGGTCGAGCCGCACCACATGGTGACGAGGCGGGTAGCGCCGCTGGTCTTTTTAAAGTTGCGGATGTCGTCGCGCAGTTGCTCGGCGAGATCCATTTTCGTCTTGCCCTTCTTCACGTTGGGGCCGTCGATCTTCTTGACGTAGTTGTGATCGAAGACGGCGGAGAGCGGCGTTATGCCTGAAAGAAACGGCTTTAACTGATCGAGCAGGCGCTGATCGAGCACTCCGGCGTTCGAGGCGGCTTCATACATGTTGTCTTCGAAAATATCCCAGCCGGTGAAGACCAGATCATCGAGACCGGCGAGCGGGACGAATTCTTTGATCTTGGGTGAGCGGCCATCGGTGCGTTTGCCCAGGCGCACGGTGCCCATCTGCGTGAGCGATCCGATGGGCTTGGCGAGACCTTTGCGAATGGCTTCGACACCCGCGACGAAAGTGGTGGCGACGGCGCCCATGCCGGGGATCATGACTCCTAGCTTGCCTTTGGCAGGTTCGATGCCATTATCCGCCGCCCTGGAGAGGCGCTTTACGCCACTGGCGCTACCTGCCATTTTCATCTCGCGGCTGGCGCGTTCGGCGTGGGCCAGAGCGGTTTCGCGGTGCTCATGCTGGCGGGCAGCCTGCGCAGTGGTGAATTGCTTGCGGTGGCGGCTGCCGTCGGCATCCCACCAATCGGCCATGTAGATTCCGGGACGTTTCTGATACATGTTGAGCCTCTCTGGTGGCGGTGGCTGGTCACTGTCACCTTCACTAAATATCCTCTCACGCGGAAGCGAAACTTGCCAAACGCCGAAGGTCAAAGGCGCAGACAATTCATTGAACGGGGGCCGGCTGCATTCTGTGGCATGTTGGAGAGAGGAACTACCGCAATGCCAAGGCATCGCTTCAGTGACGCCGCAAAAAGCTGGCAAGGTACTCAAGCTTTAGCTGTTGTGCCGTGACGGGCAAGGCCCGGCGGCTATAAAGCCGTTCAGAATTGTGGTTTTTGACGGCATCGCTGAAGCAATGCCCTGATACGAATCGCGCTTGACACCGCACCGCTACCTCCTTGTCCACCGGGCCTAGTCCCCTCAGGAAAATATTGCCTACTTGTTTACTAATGATTCTCATAAATACTTTGAATTGGACTCTGACGCTCACATCCCTCATAGTGGGATTGCTTCAAGAACCAGCAATGCCGCTGTTATCTCGAAGCACTCTTTTGTGGCCAGCTCTGTTGCTGCGCTGCAAATCTCCTGACCTCGTTGTTCTCCATCGCAATCTGAGTTCATCGTTTCGGTCGCACCGATTCGTGTGTTCGCAGGCTTGCTGTCCGCTCAACTCACATAAGAACAGGAGATCATTATGAAAGCGATTCGCAAGTTCGGTTACGCCAGCCTTTTGGCGCTCAGTTCGTTAGCTTTCATGTCCCCGCTCGTTTCGGCTCAGGATGCGCGCGGCGGCTTCACTCTCATGCACAATGTCCGGTGGCAGAACGTGGCGGTGCCCGCAGGGGAATACAAGTTCTCCGTGGAATTGCGCGGACCGTCGGAAATGCTGACGCTGCGCAAGGTGAGCGGTGAAGGCGCGGGATTCATGATCCTGGTGAACGACGTTGACAGTGCTGCTTTCCCGGCTGCGGCGGCTTTGGAAAATGGCAAGCTGACTCTGGTTTCGCAATCGGGCAAACGGTACGTCAGCGCCATGGAATTGCCGGCGATCGGAAAGACGCTGCACTTCGCGGTGCCGGCGGAGACGCGCGAACTGGCTATGGCCGGCGGGGCTGCGGCTTCGTCCAAATGACGACTGGGAATGGCAGTCAAGCTTTCGGGAGCGGATTCGCATTGAATCTGCTCCCGACTTTTTTAGCACCGATTGAGGATTGATTGCCGGATGATTGCGGAAACTTTAATTCGCGAGCAAAGGACGACCACGGGGGCTAAAGCCCGGAATCATTGCAGACCCACGCGGCCCTGAAGGGCCGCTCTTCCACGGTCCTTCCCGCATTCATGGTGTTCTCCGTATTTATTGTGGTTCCAGTATTCATTGTGGTTCCAGCATTCATGGTGGCGCCCGCATGCATGGTGGTGTCCGCATGCATGGCGCTCGTATTGGTGAGTTTTCAGAGCTTGTTAGGACAGGCTTTGCTCGCGGAAGTTGCCTTTGACTTCGTCGCTGAGCACAATGGCCTCGGCAATTTCTTTCATCGCGATGCGCTTCTGCCGGCTTTGGCGCTGCAACGCCAGGTAGGCTTGCTCTTCATTCAATCCCAAATCGCGCTGCAAAATACCTTTGGCGCGTTCCACGATCTTGCGCGTGGCTAATTGCTCGGAGAGATTGGAATTGGCTTCTTCCAGGCGCGCCATTTCAATTTCCGCACCGACGAGGAAACCGATGGTCGAGATCAACTGAATCTGCCGTTTCTTATAGACGTGGGACCGACGATGCTGCAAGTTGATTACGCCGACTACGCGGCCGCGGCACATCAGAGGAACCGAGAGGAATGCCTCGTAGTTGTCTTCGGGTAGTTCGTTGAAGAACAAAAAGCGGGGATCCTGCGAAGCGTGTTCGGAGACGGCGACTGGCTCTTTATTTTCCGCGACCCATCCGGTGATGCCCTCGCCGACGCGCAGTTTCAGACGATCTACGGCGTCAGGATGAGGATTTTTGGAAGCTCGCAGGAGAAGCTCTTCACCCTCGAGCACATAGATCAGGCACGAATCGCACTTGACCAGGGCGGAAGCGAAGTCGACGATGCGAGCCAGGACTTCATGAAATCCGTCCGCTGTGGCAAGACGGACACCGATCTCGTGCAGAACCTCGACGTGCGAGTCCTCGATCGACAGTAAGGTTTCCATACGCTAGATTACGGACGCGCGGCGCGCGGTGTCTAATTCCAAATTTTGATTGGCGCGATAAAAGAATGCCGGGTGGATTGTTGTCATCTTTTAACATCGTTAAGGAAGTTTGCGCATCCGCATAGAGCAAGCCCTCCGGGGCTGAAGCCCGAATGGTTTGGGGCTTGAGACGACACGGCTGAAGCCGTGCCCTTCCCGAGCCATTCCTGCTGAAGCATCCTCTCGCGCCTATCGTTATAGCTACTTTGCTTCCAGATCCGTCGTCTTTATCGGGAGATCCCAATGCGCGTCGAGAATCTCGAAGCGACGCTGCTCTTCGCGCGCGTAGGTTTCCTGATCGGGAAATAATCGCTTTCTGAGCGTGTCTTCATCGACCTCCTGATTGGCTACGGTCGCGTTCTTGAATACGAGGGTCACGCGGAAGTCCCAGCGACCGTCCTCGGTGGTGTGATAGCGCGGCTGGTCCATCCAGACTTTCAATAGACGTCCCGTCTCCACTCCATTCTTTAACAGCGGATAGTGGTTCTTCTTGAACAGCTTCAAGAACTCGTCGGCGTGTCCCCACTTGGTTTTGTAGTAGTACTCCACGACAAATGGCTTGTCGGTGGTGGTTGGCGTGGATTGAGCGTAGATGGCGACTGGGGCGACGATCGCAACGAAAAGCAGAAGTGCCAGGATGCGGGAGGCTGTGGTCATAGGTTGCTCCGTGTGAGTTGGAATGCTTTGTTTGTACTGGAATTGAAGGAGGAAGGAAAGGGTGGAGAGCGAGCGAGTTGGTGGTGCACGCAGAAAGCAGATTCCTCGACTGCGCCGTCGCTATCGCTCCGGCTTCGCTCGGAATGACAATCACTAGAGACTGTAATGCCTGGCAACCCACGCGCCGCGTCCATTTTGGTCCCGTCCCAAATCGCCACACATATTCGTTACTTTCGGTCAAGAGCCGTGGGCACATTTACCCCCCGTCCGCTCTCCCGTATTTTTAAGGCTCCAGTCCCAGCATTCTCCCCATCTGGGTCCCCGTGGAGCAATAACAGAATGGCTATGCCTGATCGCGAATTTCAACTGGGATTACTGCCCCAACGCAAGATTGACAAGCGGGCGTTGGCGACCAGCTATGCTCTGGTCGCGATGCTGCTATTCGTCGTGATCAACATCGGAATTCTGCTGCCAGCCAAGCTGCAGTTGAAGGAATATCACGTCACGGAGCTGATTCCTTTGCCGGCGGCGCGTCCGGAACCGGCTGCGGTGAAGCGTCCGAAGCTGAAGATGAAGTTGCTTCCGCCCGCGCCGGTGTTTGCCGCGCCCAAGCTGATGGTTCCGCGTGAAGTCCATCACGAGGCGCCGAAGCCGGAAGAAGCGCCGAAGGTGGTGGTGAATCAGTTTGCCGCACCGCAGCTGAAGATGGTGTCCAGCGGACCGCGTCCGCAATTGGTACACACGGGAGATTTTGGGAGTTCGGCGACTCCTACGTTGAATGTGGCCGTGCAGAAAGTACAGACGGGTGGCTTTGGCGACCCAAACGGTTTGAAAGGTGAAGGCAAGCAGGCGGCGAAGCTGTATGCCGCGCAATCGGGTGGTTTCGACATGCCGGTGGGCGCGGGACAGGGTAACGGATCGGGCGGCGCAAAAGGGCTCAAGGGCACAGTGGCCAGCGCAGACTTTGGCAGCGGCATCGCGACTGGAGGCAGGAGCACTGGCGGTGCAGTGGCGACTGGCGGATTTGGATCGGAGCAGGTGGTTCACAGCGGGCCGAAACTTCAGGCGGATGCGGGGCCGGCGACTTCAGGTGTGGAAATTACCTACAAGCCGAATCCGGTGTACACGGATGAGGCACGAAATTTAAAGCTCGAAGGCGAAGTGCTGCTGGAAGTGACGTTTGCCGCCAATGGAACTCTGCACGTGAATCGTGTGGTGCGCGGGCTGGGGCATGGGCTGGATGAGGCAGCGATTGTGGCGGCGAACAAGATGCGCTTTAAGCCGGCACTGCGCGGCGGCCAGCCAGTCGATTCGACGGCGGTGGTACACGTTGTGTTCCAGATGGCTTACTGATTGCACTAGCAAAACACCTTGGTGGTGATCAGGGCGACCGCGATTAAAGAGTTCTAAGAAATCTGTTCAGGAAAACTGGAGAAAAGAAATGCGGACTTGCAAATTAATTCTGACTGCGGCACTGCTGGCATCGTTGAGTGCAGCCGCGCAAACGGCGGATTCGGTAGCGCGAGCGTCAGTGGTGGATCAAATTCAGAGCGGGCAAACTCAGGCTGAGACCGCTCAGGTTTCGCCGTCACAGCCGACAGCGACGACTCCGGCAGAGACCCAACCCGCGCAGACTGCGACGCAGCCTACGGCGACAACGGCAGCGCCGACCACGATGGATCAGGTGGTCGATCGCTTCATTGACCGCGAGCATGGGCTGATGAAGATGCTCTCGACTCGCACTCCAGTGGTCGAAACGTACTTGCAGAATTTGACGGCCGATCCGCAACTCGGGCCGGTGCCCAGCGAGGATCATTACTTTCTCGGCCGCATGGATATGGGCGAGACGGTGGACCGCAAAGATTATTTGAAAGAAAAAGACCCGATGCAGGCGAAGCTGATGGGCGGCTTCCACAAGCTCTTTAAGGTGCAATACCAGCCTATGGGTTTCTCATGGATGGTCTATGCCGACCGCACGGATTTCGACCGCGATCATTACGAGTTCCATTACATTCGCCGCGAATTTCTGGGTGATGTGCGCTGCTTAGTTTTCGACGTGACGCCGAAAAAGAATTCGGGCAAGGGACGTTTTCTGGGACGGGTGTGGGTGGAAGATCAGGATTACAGCATCGTCCGCCTGAACGGGACTTATGCTCCGGCACCGCACAACACGTTCTTCTTCCACATGGACAGCTGGCGGTTGAACCTGATTCCCGGCTACTGGGTGCCTGCTTATATTTACAGCGAAGAAGGCGACTTCAGCGCTGGAGTGAAGAACAAGCTGGCGTTCAAAGCGCAGACCCGCATCTGGGGCTACGACTTGAAGAAGAATGACAGCGAAGATGAGTTGACCAACATCCGCGTGGATAGCGTGAAAGATGACAGCGCAACGGCGCAGGATGCGTCACCGCTGCAAGCGGAGCGCGAATGGCAGCAGCAGGCGGAGAATAACTCGATTGAACGTTTGACGCGCGCTGGACTGCTGGCTCCGGAGGGTGACGTCGACAAGATTCTGCAAACGGTCGTCAATAACCTCGAAGTCACCAACAACATCGACCTGCCGCGACCGGTTCGCACCCGCGTGCTGCTGACGGCGCCTTTGGAAACTTTCAGCGTAGGCAACACGATCGTGATCAGCCGGGGGTTGATTGATGTGTTGCCCGACGAGGCCAGCCTTGCTGCGGTGCTCTCGCACGAATTGGCGCACATTGTTTTGGGACACAACCTGGGCAGCAAGTATGCGTTCAACGACCGCATGCTGTTCTCCGACGATTCGACCTATCAGAACCTGGGATTCAAACACGTGCCGGAAGAAGAGACAGCAGCAGACAAGAAGGCCGTCGACCTGCTGAAGAATTCTCCCTACGCGCAGAAGCTGGACAGTGTGGGATTGTTTTTGAAGGCGCTGCAAACGCGGTCTCCGCAACTGGGGGCGTTGCTGACAACGCACCTGGGAAATTCTCTGACGGAGGGCGGCACCATCACGCGCTTGTCGGCTTTGGCAACGCAGGGTCCGGCGCTCGACATGAGCAAACTGGATCAGATTGCGGCGCTGCCGTTGGGCGGACGCATCAAGATCAATCCGTGGGACGACAAGGCGGAAATGGTGAAGACGGCTCCGGTGGCCATCACATCGGCGCGCGACAAGATGCCGTTTGAGGTGACGCCGTTCTATCCGCGGCTGGCTCGGTTCAATAGCACCACAACGACGACGCCAACTACGTCGGCGGCGAATACGAACCCGGGGAACTAGCGGAAATCCTCAGTGGCTAAAGCCGTGCGCGTCATTGTTGGCTTCGAGTGGCATCCTTCGACGCGCTTCGCTTGCTCAGGACAAGCTAAGTACTGAAGTCGTGCCCTTCCCCATACCGTTATCTTCCGGGTACACAAGTTGAGAGACAGCGAGGCCGGGATCCGGAATCATCTTCCGGGATGCCCGGCCTTCGTTGTTTTGCAATCTGTTTTTGCGTTCCCGGCAACGACCTAAGAACCCGCGCATCGAATAGGATAGAGCCCACTCACCCTATGACTTTTTGTCGGCGCTTGCTGCGTTGCTCTGCTGTCTTGTTGCTTGCCTTTGGAATGCCTGCGGGAGCGGAACCGCCGCAGGCGACAAGGGCTGCTTCCAATCAACACTCTGCCGGCAAGCACATCACCAGCGTTGGCCTGCCAAACTTTGGCGAAGTCACGCCGAAACTCTATCGTGGTGGACAGCCGACGCCTGCGGAATTTGAAAAACTTTCCAAGATGGGGATTGGCATCGTGGTTGACTTCGGGCGTTCGGAACGCGACGAAAAACAAACCAAGAAACTAGGAATGGAGTATCTGACGATTCCGTGGCATTGCCCGTTTCCCAAGGACGAAGCCTTTGCCAAGTTCCTGAGACTGGTTCAGGAAAATCCCGGCAAGAAAATCTTTGCCCACTGCCGGTTAGGCGACGACCGCACTGGCATGATGGTCGCCGCCTATCGGATGGGGATCGAGGGATGGAGCGCCGACCGGGCGATGAACGAGATGAAAGAGTTTGGATTCAGCCGCGCCCACCATTTCATTTGTCCCAGCCTGGCTTCGTATGAGAAGAGCTTTCCCGAGCGCTTCAGGAAGAACAAAGCGTTTGCGGAGGTGCGATCGCACGAAGCGCCACACCAGTAAACCAGCAACGGTAGTCGTTCAGTTTGACTCGCGACCGGTTATCAAGATGCCCGCGAGATCCCTCGCCCCGCTGGTGAAGACGCGGGGCTTCGGGATGACTCCGGGGACGTTGATTTTACGGCGTGAATTTGTAGACTGTGCCATCGTTCGTTGTGCCGCCGTGGACGGTAGTGCCGTAGAAGTTTCCGAACGAATCTACGACCATGCCGTTGTAGGCGAAGCCGGGAGCGGGTGCACCTGTGAAGCGATACGGAACGCTCTCGGTCCAGGAGCCGCTGGCGTTGTGAGTCATCTTAAAGATGACGCCGCAGCCGCATCCTCCTCCGCCATCGCTGGTGGTGCCGTAAAGGTTACCGGCTGCGTCGGCAATCAGCGTACTGATCGGAGCGCTGCCGTCGTTGCCGCCTTTGAAGCTGTAGAGAACGGTTTCCGTCCAGGAAGTTTTGCCGCGAGTTAGTTTGTAGACTGTGCCGTCATCATTGGCTCCGGCGTAATAGGTGGTGCCGTAGAGGTTTCCTTGCTTGTCGAAGATCACGCCGCCGTAGGGCAGAGCGCCATCGGGCTGATCTTTGAAAGCGTAGAGAGTCTTTAGCTGCCACTTGCCTTCTGTGACACTCAGTTCGAAGACCGTGCCGTCGCCGTTTGCGCCGCCGACGGTCGCGACGCCGTAGATGTTTCCGGCTGCGTCGAAGATCAATCGTCCTGCGGAACCGCCGGCTCCATCGGCTCCGCCGGTAAAGGTATGGATCACATGCAAGGTCCAGCCGCTGGCACCGGGCTTGAGTTGATAGATCACTCCTTGCCCCTTTGCGCCGCCCGTGGGAGTTGTGCCGTAGAGATTGCCTTGCTTGTCGAAGGTCACGCCGCTTCCGGGGCCGGAGCCATCGTTGCCTCCGGTGAAGGTGTGGATGACGCTTTGCTTCCAGGTTCCGCCAGAATTGGTGAGCTTGTAGACCACGCCGCATCCGCCTTCGCAGGTGCCTCCGCCGCCGGTGACCGCGGTGCCGTAGAGATTGCCGTGAGCGTCAAGCGTGACGCCTTTGTAGGGTTCGCCGCCGTCGGCTCCGCCGGTAAAGTTGTAGAGAACGGTGTGAACTCCGGCTGGCGTGACTTCAAAAACTGTGCCGCCGCCGAAGGTTCCTCCTTGCACCGTGGTGCCGTAGATGTTGCCGGCGGAGTCGGTGACGAGGTCGCTGTCGAGGTATTCGCCGTCAGCACCTCCGGCGAAGCTGTAGATGATTTTGGTGGTGCTGGCGGCGTGGGCGGCTAAGACTGCGATTGCGAAGAATGCGAAGACGACAAGAGGCCTGCGGAGCGACTGCAAGATTTGTTGGATTTGCATTTGCTTCCCCCGGGTTCGTAGATGATTAGCGGTGAACGGAGCGGCGTGGTGAATATAGCACCGAAGGAGCAGCTTGGGGAGAAGCGCGTGCTGATTTTACAAATGAGCGGCGGGCAGCGAATGGGCGGGAATAACGATTCGGTGAGAGAACGACCACGGGGGATGCCGAATTTACTTCGAGAACTTACGCGGCCCTAAAGGGTCGCTCTTCACGCAGGTATTCGGGTGGCTTTCAAAAACAACGATTCCCACCGCACAGAGCTGACATTGCAATGTTCCAGTAGGAATCATTCTCTTCAAATGGCCAGCGTTTATGCAATCGATTGTTGCGGCGCTATTGTTTCGGAATCGCGATAAAGCCGTGAACCGCGCCGGTCGAGTCCGAATAGTAGCCGGGAATCTGGCCGCTATCATTTAGGTGATAGGCGAGCGTCCCGGTTGATCCTGGATAGTTGATCGACTGGAACGTGCTTCCCGTTTTCACGAAGCCGTGGGTTACACCGCTTGAATCCGTATACCAACCCGAAATCTGGCCGCTTTTATTTATACCTTTGGCGCTGGTTGAGGCAGCCTTGGGAAAGTTCACGCTGGTACATGTACCCGACTTGTACATCATTCCACTGAACGGCCCCGATGTAGAAGCGGAAGTATCGCCGACTACTGTGCCCACATCGTTGATTCCGAAGGCTCGCGTGTCGGCAATGTCCGGGCAGGCTATAGTTGTATAGGTACCGTCAACGTCGCGAAAGCCCTGGAAGTTCCCTGCCGAATCGGTGTAATACCCGACGATCACGCCGCTATCGTTTACACCCCAAGCTTCAGTCAGGTTTGTCGCCGACGGATCGAATACGGGGTTACAGGAGTTTGCACCCTCATAGACCATACCCACAACAGTTCCGTCATCATTTGTGGCGTAGGCACCTATTATTTCATCCTTGTTGTTGATGTCGAAGGCGATGGTTTCGTCGAAGGGGGAGCACTCAAAGCCTGTATATACGCCTTTAACTTCGGTGAAGCCACATTCAGTTTGCGAGCAACCGGCCCCGGTGTAACCACCGACGACCTCTCCCATGTTGTTGATGCCATAAGCGAAGGTGTTAGTGGCGTTAGGGAAGTTAATTGGATGATAAGTGTAAGTTGTTGGCGGGGCGACGGATTGATCCTGTGCGATTGCCATCTGGGCGCAAGCAGAAAGAGCCAGCATAGCAACACAGGCGCGAAGAAACATCATGAATACTCTCCTTGGTTCAGCAATTGTGTTTTTCGAAGGTAAAACAGGGGCCCGGGAAACCGATTTTACTGAAGCGATTCCAGCAAGGTGGTGGATGACGCGAGCGTTTTACCCGCGCTATTGGACCAACTAACTGCTCGAAGGCTACGTTAGCTTATAACTAGTACTGAGTCAATCGGGGATATTGGTCCATAACTGAGGAAACTTAGGACTATTAAAGTATCCAGGAGATTGGGGAACACTCAATCGCGAGCGAAGGACGACCACAGGGGCTGAAGCCTGTAGTCATTTCAGAGCACTTAGGCGGCCCTGAGGGGCCGCTCTCCACTGTGCCCGCATCGGTGAGTTTTCAGCAGCCCGCTAGACTTCGTCCTGCTCTTTCAGCTTCGCCAGTACGCCGAAGTCTTCCAGCGTTGTGGTGTCGCCTTTGACTTCGCTGCCGCTGGCTAGTTCGCGCAGCAGGCGGCGCATGATTTTGCCGCTGCGTGTTTTCGGCAGCGTGTCGGTGAAGCGGATGTCGTCGGGCTTGGCCAGCGCGCCTATTTCTTTTGCCACCCACTTGCGCAGGTCTTCTTTTAGTTCTTTCGAGGGCTTTCTTCCCTGCTCGAGGGTTACGAACGCCGAGATGGCTTGGCCTTTCAGTTCGTCGGGACGGCCAACTACCGCAGCTTCCGACACAGCTTCGTGGGCCACCAGCGCGGATTCTACTTCCATTGTGCTGAGGCGGTGACCGCTGACGTTGAGCACGTCATCGACACGGCCCATGATCCAGTAGTATCCGTCTTTGTCGCGGCGCGCGCCGTCTCCGGTGAAATACATGCCGGGAATCTGCGACCAGTATTGCTTTACATAGCGGGCGGGGTCACCATAGATGGTGCGTGCCATGCCCGGCCAGGGTTGTTTGAGAACCAAGAATCCGCCTGACCCGAGCGGCACGGGTTTGCCTTCCATGGTCACGACTTCGGGAACGACTCCGGGAAATGGCAGCGTCGCAGAGCCTGGCTTCGCCGCGATTGCTCCGGGCAGCGGTGTGAGCATGATGTGTCCGGTTTCGGTTTGCCACCAGGTGTCGACGATGGGGCAGCGGTTGCCTCCAATGATTTCGCGGTACCACATCCACGCTTCGGGGTTGATCGGTTCGCCTACTGTACCCAGCAGGCGAAGGCTCGACATATCATGCTTTTTCGGCCATTCATTACCCCACTTGTTGAAGGTGCGGATTGCCGTTGGCGCGGTATAGAAAATGTTGACCTTGTGGCGTTCGATGATCGACCAGAAGCGGTCGGGCTCGGGATGATTGGGCGCGCCTTCGTACATCAGAGTGGTGGCGCCGTTTTGCAGCGGGCCGTAAACGATGTAGCTGTGGCCGGTGACCCAGCCGATGTCGGCGGTACACCAGTAAGTGTCTTTGTCCCGGAGATCGTCTTTGAGATCGAAGACCCACTTTGTGGTGAGATAGGTTCCGACGGAATATCCGCCGGTTGTGTGCACGAGGCCTTTCGGTTTGCCCGTGGTTCCTGAGGTATAGAGGATGTAGAGCGGATGCTCGGAGTCGAGCGGTTCGGCGGGGCAGATGTTGGATGCTTTGGCCATGAGTTCGTGCCACCAGTGGTCGCGGCCTGACTGCATGTTGATAGCAGTTCCGGTGCGCTGATAGACGACTACGCTCTTCACGGTGGGACAGGATTTGAGCGCTTCTTCGACGGCGGGAAAGAGTTTGACTTCGGCTCCGCGGCGATAGGAACCATCCTGCGTGATGACGGCGGAGGCCTGGCAGTCGTGGATGCGGTCGATCAGGGCATTGGAAGAAAATCCGCCGAACACCACCGTATGCGGCGCACCGATGCGGGCGCAGGCCAGCATGGCGATGGGCAATTCGGGCGTCATGCCCATGTAGATGGCGACACGGTCGTTTTTCTTCACCCCGAGGGCTCTTAGGACATTGGCGAACTTTTGCACTTCACGGTGCAGTTGCTGGTAAGTGAGCGTGCGGATTTCGCCAGGTTCGCTTTCCCAAATGATCGCGGCTTTATTTTTGCGCCAGGTTTCGACATGACGGTCGAGGCAGTTGTAGGAAAGGTTGATCTGGCCTCCGACAAACCACTTGGCCCACGGGCAATTCCATTCGAGAACCTTGCCCCACTTCTTGAACCAGTGCAACTCGCCAGCGATGCGGGCCCAGAATTTCTCGGGATCGTCGACCGATTCCTTGTAGATGCGTTCGTACTCGGCGAGGGATTTGATTTGAGCGTGCTTGCTGAATTCGGCGGGTGGTGGGAAGCTGCGTTGCTCTTGCAGGATGGAATCGATGTTAACTCCGGGAACGTCTACGATGGCTTTGTCGGACATGAGGCAACCTCAACGTGGAGGAATATTTCCGCACCTGGTGGGGCGAAGTCGCAAGGAGTTCATTTTACACATTCGATGAAGCGGGTGAGGCACGGTGTGCAGCGTTCGCTTTCGCCCCCTGCCGGGACTTGTCAACGGCCTCTGCCTTACCCCGGGGCTTGCGCCCCGGGCTGCATTCTGTCGCCGCTTCGCGGCTGTCAGAGGTGATGGTACCTCGTTGAACGACATAAACGTGCGGTGTCACAATTTTCCCAGCAACCGAAGGCGACACCAAAGTGCGGTTGCTTTGGGCCAGAGAACCGTTGTAAGCTCGGGATGGATTTCCCGATGCCGCGACGGATGAGTTCGTTAATTCGCTGGTCGGCGTGGCTCTGCCTGTCTCTGATGGTTTGGACGGCAGCGGTGGAATCCACCCACGTTCACCCCAATCAGAACGAAGCGGCGACCTGCTCCATTTGCGTTGTCGCGCACAGTACTAAGCCCACTGCAAGTTCAAGCCAGCCCAAGCCAGTTTTTGCCACGGTTCGCCTGTTGCGGGAAAAGCCAGTCCTCGCCCAAGCTCGGCTCGATTTCGCCGAGATCGGCATTCGCGGTCCTCCTACCCTCCAGGGATAACTCACGATTCAAGCACCGGCGTAAGCACGCCGGCAGGCCCCTATTTCTTCTCTTCATTCAGGAGGGCTCTATGCCTACTTCTTATAAGTGGCGCTTCGTCGCCATTCTTGTACTTATTTTCTGCACTATCGCAAGTTTCGCGCAGTCGGCTGGAAATTCCGGTTCAATCAATGGCAGCGTAGTCGATCCTACTGGCGCGGTCGTGCCGAACGCTACGGTGGAAATCCGTAACCCGGTAAGCGGTTTCGACCACTCCACGACAACGGACGCTGCCGGAAAGTTCGCCTTTACGAACATTCCCTTCAATCCTTACCACCTCACCGTTACGGCGGAGGGTTTCCAATCAATGGTGCAGGACGTAGAAGCTCGCTCGGCCGTGCCGATCAACGTTGCCATCAAGTTGCAAATAGCTGGATCAAGCACACAGGTCACGGTTCAAGCGGAAGGTGGAGACCTGATCGAAAACGATCCCACTTTTCACACGGACGTGGATAAGGCACTCTTCGAAAAGCTTCCTTTGGAAAGCCAGTCTTCGTCGGTGAGTTCGCTGGTTACACTTTCGACGCCTGGAATTGCCGCCGATTCGAACGGACTCTTTCACGGACTGGGAGATCACGCGGAGAACTCATTCTCCGTGGATGGCCAGCCCATCACCGATCAGCAGAGCAAGGTGTTCTCCAATCAGATACCTCTCGATTCCATCGATTCGATGGAAGTCATCTCCGGCGCGCCTCCCGCGGAATACGGAGACAAGACCAGCGTGGTAATCAACGTCACGACCCGGTCGGGCCAGGGCATGACCACGCCTCATGGCACCGTGACGGCGTCCTACGGGTCGTTTGGCACTTCCAATATCGGGTTCAATGTAGGTTACGGCGGAAAGACGTGGGGCAATTTCATCTCGGCCAGCGGATTGAACAGCGGCCGCTTCCTTGACCCGCCCGAATTTGTGGTCATGCACGATAAGGGCAACGAAGAGAACCTGTTCGACCGCGTCGATTACCAGATCACCAATGCCGATTCGCTTCACCTGAACTTCGGCTATACGCGCTCCTGGTTCCAGACGCCGAACTCCTTTGACGCAGAAGAGGCGACTCCATGGAAAGGAGTCGTTGTGAACACGGGTGGTCTTGATCCGAACGGCAATGTGGTGGGTCCGGCCGACCAACGCTCGCAGATCAATACGTTCAACATCGCGCCCTCGTGGACGCGGCTGCTCAGTGCCACAACTGTTTTTACCTTTGGCGCTTTCATTCGGCGGGACGACTACAACTACTATCCCAGTGCCAATCCTTTTGCGGACCTGGGGCCGCCGGGCGTGCAAAGCGAAACGGTAGGCCAGAATCGCACTCTCGCCAACACCGGGCTACGCTCCTCGGTGTCCTATGTGAAGGGTATTCACAACGTGAAAGTAGGAGCAACGTACGAGCAGACATTTCTCACGGAGAACGACAATGTCGGCATCGTCGACCCGACTTATCTTCCTTCGCTTGTGGGTGCGAATGGTCTTCCCTGCTTTGTGAATGGCGTCGCGCTGGCTGCCCCTTGCACGACCTTACTTCCTTACGACCTGACACAAGGAGGCGGGCTGTATTCGTATCACGGGCATACGGACGTAAAGCAGCTTGCTCTCTACGTTCAGGATTCGATTACTAAAGGAAACTGGGCTTTGAATCTCGGCTTGCGCGGTGATTTCTATAACGGACTTACCACGCATCGGGAAGCTGAACCTCGCCTTGGTGTTGCGTATAACATCAAGCGAACCAATACCATTCTCCGAGTGTCCTATGCGCGCACAATGGAGAGCCCTTTCAACGAAAACCTGGTGCTCTCCAGCCTGGGATGCGGCAACCCGGTCTTGAATCCTCTGCTTCTTTGCTCCTCGCCGGGAATTACGCCGTTTAGTCCGGGCTGGCGCAACGAGTTTCATGCCGGGATACAGCAGGCCTTCGGCAGGTATCTTGTATTTTCCGGCGAGTACATTTGGAAATACACCCACAATGCCTATGACTTCAGCGTCCTGGGCGCGACGCCGATCACTTTCCCGATTGAGTGGGATCGCTCCAAGATTCCGGGCTACGCCGGCCGCGTGAGCGTACCGACCATCCACGGATTTTCCGCGCTGGTGGTGTTCTCGAGCGTGGCTGCTCGATTCTTTACTCCCCAAATTGGAGGAGCCGGCGCGGTGCCTTCGGCCGCGGGGCCATTTCGCATTGACCACGATGAAAAGTTCAACACCACGGCACACATGCAGTATCAGCCGTGGAAGCGCGGGCCGTGGCTTGGTTTCAACTGGAGGTATGACAGCGGATTGGTGGCCGGTCCTGCGCCTTGCGCCGGAGGCAACTGCGCCAATGGCCAGGCGGGCACCGATACGACTGTGGACGTATCAGGACTCAGTCCCGATCAGCAATTCCAGGCGGGATTGTTTTGCGGATCAGTGCATGCAACGCCACCTAGCGCGGGGAACCCGATTGGCACACCGATCAGTCCCACGGGCCTTTGCTCCGCCGCGCAGTATGGGTCATCGCTTTTACAGATTCCGGCGCCCGGCACGGAGAACGACGATCACAACCCACCACGGGTTGCGTCGCGAAGCCTTTTCGACCTCGCTCTGGGCCATGACAACATCTTCCAGGGCGATAAATACAAAGTGAGTGCGCAGTTGACGGTCATTAATCTGGCCAACAAATACGCGCTCTACAATTTCCTTTCCACTTTCAGCGGCACGCACTATGTGACGCCGCGGGCGCTGACTGCGGAGATTGCATTTCATTTTTAAATTGAAGACGACCCTACCGGAGGCGGCCAAAATTTCGGGCCGCCTTTTGTTTTGGATCGAGAGTGCAAGCTCGGCGCTATGCGTCCGGTTGCTGACGCTGCCGTTTGTAAACGACTGTAAACCACGATGGTTTCACGAGAACGGTAAAATACGTTGATACAATCAAGACTCCAGGTTTTTCCGAGGAGATTGATTGTCGACTAAATCTTTATTGCGGTTTCTTCTTTGCATCGCGTTCCTAAATCTTGTTTGCCTGTTCGCGGCGGGGCAGCAAACTCCGCCTCCATTGAACCCAGACTCTTCTGCGCAGTCCCCGGCGCAAGATCAACCGAAGGACACGCCCAAGTCCCAATCTTCCTCGCAACCCTCTGCGCCAACGGCAAGCCAGCAGCAACCGGGCGCCGGAGATGCTTCTGCCCAGGACAAGGCCGCAGGAACCTCGAAGGACCGGCTGTTCTTTGCCCTGCCCAACTTTTCCACTCTCGAGGGCGCAGGCAAAGTTCCACCACTCACGACGAAGCAGAAGTTCAAACTCGTCTTCCGCAGCTCGTTCGATTATGTTGAATATCCCTGGTACGGCGTTCTGGCGGGCATAAGTCAGGCGGAAAACACTGAGCCTGGGTATGGCCAGGGCTGGGATGGTTATGCCAAGCGTTACGGATCAGCCTTCGCTGATGGGACAATCGAGAATGTGATGGTAGGCGCGGTTTTTCCGTCGCTGTTCCATCAGGATCCCCGGTTTTATCAGTCGAGCCAGGGCGGATTTTTTCATCGCACAGGCTATGCGGTGAGTCGCATCTTTGTCACCCGAACGGACTCCGGCCATTCGCAGTTCAATTATTCTGAAATTCTTGGCAGCGCTTTGTCGGCGACGATTTCCACAAATGCCTATCATCCCCGGGCCTTCACCTCGACTCGTTTTGATCCTGCGACCGACCAGTTGCTGTACATTCATCACGAGTCTGACCGGACTTTGTCGAATACGGCCAGCGTGTGGGGCACGCAGCTTATTTACGACACGATCACGATCGAGATCAAAGAATTCTGGCCGGACATTCACCGCAAGCTGAGTCACAAGCACGAGTCCGAAGCTATGCCGCAGCCGGCTGGGCGGTAATTTCGAGCTAGGCATTTCAGGGAATCCTTTGGTGGCGAAAATAGCGTGCAAAACAAAACGCCCCAGACTCATTCGAGTCACGGGACGTTAGTTGATCAGCCCTCCCCCAAGTGCTGCTCAAGTAGGAGATTAAAGCCAACCCGAGGAACGGTAAATGGCTCGTTCGTGCCATACCGTCCCCGAAGGTCACCGCGCCCGAGGCAGGCATTTATACTACGCACAAATCTTGCAGGCGGTTGATCAGCAGGGCGCGCAACCTATCCAGAAAGGTATCGGTTCCTGATGGCGGATTTTCAGTCTGACGCTTTTGTATTCTTTGGCGCTACCGGCGACCTCGCGCACAAGCAGATTTTCCCTTCGCTGCAAGGGCTGATTCGCGATGAAGGCCTGAATATCCCCATTATCGGCGTGGCCAAGGCCGGGTGGAATCTCGATCAACTGAAAGCGCGGGCCAAGGACAGTCTGGAAAAGCACGGGGGCCTCAATCAGGATGCATTCGGCAAGTTGACGAACCTGCTGCACTACGTCGACGGCGATTACAACGATCCGAACACGTTTGCCGAGTTACGCCAACAGATGGGCGGAGCAAAGCAGCCTCTACACTACTTAGCAATTCCGCCCAGCTTGTTTGGCACGGTTGCCGAAGGCCTGGCCAAGTCCGGTTGCGCCGAAAATGCGCGGGTGGTGGTGGAGAAGCCGTTCGGGCACGATCTGGCGTCGGCGGAAAAACTCAATGGGATTCTGCACCAATATTTCCCCGAAGAACGGATTTTCCGCATCGATCATTTTCTGGGAAAAGAGCCGGTGCAGAACATTCTCTATACCCGCTTCGCCAACCCCATCTTTGAGCCCATCTGGAATCGGCAGTATGTGCGCAGTATCCAGATCACCATGGCGGAAAAGTTTGGCGTTGAGGATCGCGGAAAGTTTTACGACGAAACTGGAACGCTGAGGGATGTAGTGCAGAACCACTTGCTTCAGGTTTTGGCGAACCTAACCATGGATCCTCCGACCGGCGAGGCGCATGAGGCCCTCCGGGATCAGAAGGCCGCTGTGCTCAAGGCAGTGCGCCCGATTTCTCCCGCTGACGTAGTGCGCGGGCAGTATAGCGGTTATCGTTCCGTGCAAGGCGTAGACGCCGCTTCTACGGTCGAAACCTTCATCGCTCTCAAGCTGTTTATTGAAACGTGGCGGTGGGCGGGCGTGCCCATCTATATTCGCGCGGGCAAGATGTTGCCGGTAACCGCGACGGAGATTTTCGTCGAATTCAAGCGGCCGCCGATGGAAAGCTTTGGCGAAATCGTGGCGGGGACGTCCGCGCACATGCGTATGCGCATTGATCCGGACATCGCTATCGGGATAGGTGTGCGAGTAAAGACGCCCGGCGAGCGGATGATCGGCAACGATGTGGAACTTGCTCTCACCGAACAAGCTGCCGACGATATGCCTCCTTACGAACGATTGCTGGGAGACGCCCTGCGGGGACAGAGTGAACTATTTGCGCGGGAGGATTTAGTGGAAGCGCAGTGGCGCGCGGTGGAACCGATCCTGGGCAACGTCTCACCGTTTTATGAATATGCTCCGGGAAGTTGGGGGCCGGATGAGGCTCAGCGGCTTATCGGCGGCGATGGGCCGTGGATTAATCCGCAGGCTGCGCAGGAAAAGGAGAAATAGGGTCGCCCCATAGACGATTTGGCTTGTCCAAATAAGATTGGCTGATTCGCTTCCGCCCCACCACAATCGGAGTAAAATGCTGGTATTCGGCAGTCATTGTGTACTGGAAAAACGGAGCCGAACATACCGTGAACGGAGACAACCGATGAAAGACGGATCGGACTTCTATTTCGGAAGCTGGAAACTCGTAACTTGTGTGTTGTGCGTGGGTGCGGTGTCCCTCATCTCCGTGTTGGAGACCGGTTTGTTGCTACTGCCTCCCCCAAGTAGAGCAACAGATTTGCGCGATGGTTCACACGAGTCACTCTTCTACACTGTTGGAACCGACAACTAATTCGGCTCTTTCCGCGTCGGGGACTTCGACCGCCAGCATGGCGGGGTTGGCGTTTGATTTTAGCGGAGACCCGTGGACGGCACGCGTCAACAAAGGCTAGAGCTTCGCGGAGAGCGCGGACTGTGCGTTTTATTTCGCCGGAATCGCTTCAATGCCAATGACCTTGAACCGATGAGCGCGTAGTTCTCCCTTTGCGTTCGGCCCCATCAACTCGATATCCCCGTTGTCCCAGAATCGCGCCTTGTACTGACCTGGCGGAGGGAGCTTGTCTCCTTGCAGTGTATAAACGTTGCTCCCTATCGTCGCGATAACCTCAACGTACTTCTGCGTTGTCACGCGAGTCCGAGTTTGCTGTTGAGCGCAAAACCCTTTCATAAACGCGGTTTGGGGGTCGTAGCAACCGGGGTTAGGTGCAGTTGTTTTGGTGCCGGTCGCCTCGGTGACAATTTTCGTTGAAGTTACTGTGGCATTCTCAGGGTAGTCGGCAGAGTTGACACTATCCTTCGCCATCGCCGGAGCCCAGAGTGCAAGCAGAAGAGCAAGTCTCGCGGTATCTCCGACTTTGAACATTCAGCACCTCCCATGATTGCAACTCTACGCACATGTTAGAAGCAGAACAAGTGTTCAAAAAGCGACTGCCCCTCTATGAGGTCCAAACCTACTGAACACGGAGTTGAACACAACTTTTTCAGCTCCATCGCTAAATGATTGAAAAGATGGAGCGGGAGACGGGGATCGAACCCGCGACATCCAGCTTGGGAAGCTGGCGTTCTACCGCTGAACTACTCCCGCTCAAGGGTGGCGAACGATGGTCAGTGAACGATGCTAGATTACCACCGCTGCCAACACCCCACAACCGATCAGCTTAGTAGTGTCTTTCGGTTAAGGCGCTAGCACCGGCTTCGGGGAGAAGTTTTTCCACAGTTGATGTGCTATCCATCACATACAATCGCCGCTTTTGCTTCGTAAGGTAAGCATTGCGTTGCCCAGAATGCAAATTCTCTGGTTTACACGGCGAGGTCTTTACCATGGGGAACTTTTTTACCGACGTAATCTCGCAGGATCCTCGACTGAACTCAGTGGCTCGCGTCTCCGATCTCGCTTTGCTCGAACCGGTCACGCGACGCCTGGTGCAGCAAATTGTGGACTCGGCCCAGCAAATAGGCATTGAAGTCATGGTTTTTGAGACGTATCGCAGCCAAGCACGTCAGTTGGAGCTTTTCAATAATGGAGCGACCAAGCTGCGCAACGTTGGAGTACACCGGTATGGATTGGCCTGCGATATTGTTCGCGTGGTGGGCGGAGAGCCTTCGTGGAAAGGCGACTTTTCATTTCTCGGGCACCTCGCTCACAGCAGCGGCCTGATCTGGGGCGGAGACTGGGGCGATCCAACCATGCAGCACAGCTTTGTCGATAGCGTGCATGTCCAGCGCTGCACCGTGGCCGAGCAAGGCTCACTTTTCGCGGGCAATTTTTATCCTGATGACAGTTACAATCCCTATACCGACGGCCAGCACGTCCTCTTCGCCGCGGCGCAGGCTCGGGGCACTGCAACCACCGGATGAATTTCCGGGTGCGGTACTATGTTCGCTGCGACGAATCGACTTCCGCAGCGAAGGATTTACGACTCATGCCCAGAAATGCACGTGAGGCAAACACGTCTGCCTCACGCCGATCTTTTCTCCAATCCGGTATCGCATCGGGAGCCGTGGCCCTTTATCCTGCCCTAGGTGCGGCCCGTACCTTTTCTCCCCCTGCGCAAACTCCGATGCACGCCCTAAACGTCAAGCCTTTCGAACTGGATGAAATCACCATTTCAGACCTTCAGGACGGCATGAAGTCCGGTAAGTTTACGGCGCGTTCGCTGGTGGAAAAGTACCAGGCACGCATCGCCGAGATTGATAAACAAGGTCCGGCGATTAACAGCATCATTCAACTCAATCCCGACGCCCTGGCAATTGCCGACGCGCTCGATCAGGAACGCAAGGCAAAAGGCGAACGCGGTAATCTTCATGGGATTCCGGTTCTCATCAAAGACAACATTGATACCGCCGACAACTTGATGACGACCGCGGGTTCGCTGGCGCTGGTCGGATCGAAGCCGCCTAAGGATTCGTTCGTAGCCAAGAAGCTGCGCGCGGCCGGGGCGGTGATCCTGGGCAAGACGAATCTCAGCGAGTGGGCGAATATCCGTTCCAGCCACTCGACCAGCGGATGGAGCGGCCGCGGCGGCCTCACGAAAAATCCTTACGTGCTCGATCGCAATCCCTGCGGCTCGAGTTCAGGGTCGGGCGCTGGTGTCTCGGCCAACTTGTGTGCTGCGGCTATCGGCACGGAGACCGATGGCTCAATCGTCTGTCCCGCGTCGGCCAACGGCATCGTTGGAATCAAGCCGACAGTTGGCCTGGTAAGCAGAAGCGGAATCATTCCGATCTCCCACAGCCAGGACAGCGCCGGCCCCATGTGCCGCACTGTGAAGGACGCAGCGATTCTGCTGGGAGCGCTGACCGGCGCCGATCCCGAGGACGCTGCGACTGCCGAGAGCGCATCGAAATCGCGGGACGACTACACGCAGTTTCTGGACGCAAACGGGCTGAAGGGCGCACGCATCGGCGTGGCGCGAAAATATTTTGGCTTTAGCGATGCCGTCGATGCGCTTATGGAGCACTCCCTCGATGCCATGAAGAAACAAGGGGCAACGCTGATCGATCCGGCGGATATTGATACGTTCGGGAAATTCGATGAGAGCGAGTTGGTGGTTTTCATGTACGAGCTTAAGGCCGATTTGAACGCATATCTCGCACGCCTGGGACCGGGGGCTCCGGTGCGTTCTCTGAAAGACATCATTGACTTCAACGAGCGCAACCGCGAGAAAGAGATGCCTTACTTCGGCCAGGATTTATTCTTGAAAGCTGAGGCCAAGGGGCCACTCACCACACCGGAATACGTGGAAGCATTGGCGAAAAACCATCGACTGGCGTGTACGGAAGGCATTGACGCGTTAATGGACAAGCAGCGCCTCGATGCAATCGTCGCACCCACCGGTGGCCCTGCATGGATCACCGACTTAGTGAATGGCGATCACGTGGCCGGAGGCAGTTCGAACGCCGCAGCCGTTGCCGGATACCCCAACATCAATGTTACTGCGGGGTTTATTTCCGGTCTGCCGGTGGGTATTTCATTTTTCGGCCGCGCGTGGAGTGAGCCGATATTGATCCGGTTGGCCTATGCTTTCGAACAAACTGTCAGCGCTCGCCAAGTTCCAAGTTTTCTTCCTGCTGTCGGCTCCTAGTTAGGACAAAGACAGGGGCAAGAGAGGTAGTCTTCGACGAAACTGACGGGCGATGCATGGCCTTCGGCGAACCTAAGTAGTTACAGAGGGCCAGGAAATGTTTCCGATCTCAAGCTTTTTGCTGGATCCCCCGATTTTGCAGCTAAATCCCGTTGTCTGCCCCCAACCGGAGACGATAACCGGCAAGAGTCCAAGGAATGTTGACCCTGGCAACTGCATACTTTCTAAGGCATTCCTATAGTGCTTTGCTGGTACATACTCTCCATGTTAGCCTTGACTTATAGGGGGTCAATCAATGACCACGTTAAACAAAGTTGTAGCTTCCTTACATGAGGAGTATTCCCGCCTCGAAAAAGAGATGGGACAGGTAAGGACTGCACTGGATGCGCTCGGCCATGCGAACGGGAACAGGATCAGGGGGACACGCCGTACCCTGAGCCCTGAAGCCCGTGCTCGGATAGCCGCGGCGCAAAAGCTACGCTGGGCAAAAGTGCGGAAGCAAGCAGCCAAGCAAGCTAAATCCTAGTGCAGTGTTATTCGCAAGCACCACAGACCGCCTCGCACGTGATTCCCAAAGGGACTTACGAGCGAGGCATTCTTTTTTGCTATCGTCCGTCAGCCCTTGCCTCTCAACCGCTGCCTTGTCGTACAATGCTGGGTTGCCGCTGCTAGTTTCTTCGATCTTGTGACGCAAGGAGCAATTTGTGCGCAGAACTTTTGCTATTTCGGTGTTTATCTTTGTTTCCATCGCTGCCGTGTTGGCGCAATCCGGTGCTGGCACGCAAACGGCGCCGTCTTCGAAACCGAGTGCGGGCGCCAAGACTCCGGTGCATCACGCGGGGACGGGACAGCCTACTGCAATCATCGATACGACTGCGGGAAAGATGACCTGCACGCTGTTTCCCGACAAGGCACCCATTGGAGTTAAGAATTTTATTGGGCTTGCGACCGGCACACGAGATTGGAAGAATCCGGTCAGCGGGTCGACCAAACACAACGTGCCGCTCTACGACGGCACGATTTTCCATCGCGTGATCCCGAACTTTATGATTCAGGGCGGCGATCCGGCGGGCAATGGAACCGGCGATCCGGGCTACAAGTTCAAGAACGAAGTGTCTTCCGATCTGCTATTCGATAAGCCGGGACGGCTTGCCTACGCAAATTCCGGCCCGGACACCAACGGTTCGCAATTCTTCATCACCGAGGTGGCGACGCCACACCTCAACGGCAACTACACCATCTTCGGGCAATGCGACGACGCGACTGTGACACTCGTGAAGCAAATTGCCCGCATGGGGACGGACCCAAGTAACGACAAGCCTTTTCGTCCGGTAAAGATCAACCATATTAAGATTGTCTATGGGAGCACCACGACTGCAGCGAAGCCAGCAGGGACGGCCGCGAAGAAACCTGTGACAGCCGCACCGAAGGCGGCGAGTCCCAATTAGAGCAGGGCGGGCTTCGCCCGCCGGACAGCCCCTTCGGCTCCGCTCAGGGCAAGCTAAGACGGCTGTCCCACATGAACGCGCTCGCCAATTAAGAAAGACTAACGACGATCCTGAAAGGAAGTTATGACTCGCCAACCCGGACTCTACGCCACGTTTGAAACTAGCGAAGGAAATATTGTTTGCCGCCTGTTCGAAAAAGACGCGCCCAAGACCGTCGCCAATTTTGTCGATTTGGCCGAGGGCAAGCGCGAATGGACGCATCCTTCGACGCGCAAGAAATCCAACGACCGGCTCTATGACGGCACGATTTTTCATCGTGTGATTCCCGACTTTATGATTCAAGGAGGCGATCCGCAGGGCACGGGAATGGGCGGGCCGGGATATCAGTTTGAAGACGAGACGAAAGGGTCTCCGCACAAGTTCGACAAGCCGGGCAAGCTGGCCATGGCGAACGCTGGCCCGAACACCAACGGCTCGCAGTTCTTTATTACGTTAGCGCCAACGACGTGGCTCACCGGTAAGCACACTATTTTCGGTGAAGTAGTCGAAGGGCAGAATGTGGCGGAGAAAATTGTGGCCTTGCCACGAGGGCGCAATGACAAGCCGAACAAGGATGTGGTGGTGAAGAAGGTGACGATCGAGAAGGTGTAGCAGCCGATCTCTAGCGTTTTGTCGTCCTAGCGTTCCTTTTCTTGATTCTTGCGGCGTCGTCCTGAAGTTCCGCGCTTTCTCCAGCGGTGCGAGGGATTTCGCGTGGTGCTATTGTCCGGACACTTTTCTCAGTCGGTGGCAGCACATCCACAAATGGCTTGCCGTACCGCGTGACACGGACAAAACGCCGCGTCTTTCGCACCCGCTCAAGAATCTCACAACACTTTGCCCTAAAAACCGAGATAGGTATCTCTTCCATAGGCTAGAAGTATCATCGGTATTTCCTGCTGTTTCAGTGAGTGTCCGCTGCTGGTCCTCTTCAGAGTGATACTTCGGCCCAGACGTGAACCACCGTCTATGCTTCATTGACGGCGCGCGGCGCCGCCACGTAGCATTCTTCTTCCATGATCGGACAGACCATCTCACATTACCGCACCGTCGAGAAATTGGGCGGCGGCGGCATGGGCGTGGTGTATAAGGCGGAGGACCTGAAGCTGCGCCGCTTTGTGGCGTTGAAGTTTCTGCCTGATGCAGTAGCCAAAGACCCACAGGCGCTGGCCCGTTTTCAACGCGAGGCTCAGGCCGCTTCGGCGCTCAATCATCCCAACATCTGCACCATTTACGAGATCGACGAGCACGAGGACCAGGCCTTCATTGCGATGGAGTTTCTGGATGGCCTGACGCTGAAGCACACGATCGGCTCGCGTCCAATGGACAATAACACGCTGGTGAATCTGGCGATTGAGATTGCCGACGCGCTCGACGCCGCGCACAGCGAAGGCATCGTGCACCGCGACATCAAGCCGGCGAATATCTTCGTCACGAAACGCGGCCACGCCAAGATTCTCGACTTCGGTCTTGCCAAAGTAATAGCAAATCGAGGCTCCAGCAAATCGCTGGTCAACAACGCGCAGACCATGGACGAAGCCCACATGACGAGTCCGGGCACGATGCTGGGCACGGTGGCGTATATGTCGCCGGAACAGGTGCGAGGCCGCGATCTGGATGCGCGCAGCGATCTGTTCTCGTTTGGCGCGGTGCTGTACGAAATGGCGACCGGAGACTCGCCTTTCCACGGCGAGAGTTCGGCGGTGATCTGCGAAGCCATCATGAATCGCGCGCCGGTGGCGGCGGTGCGGCTGAATCATGAGGTTCCGGCGCGGCTGGAAGACATCATCAATAAGGCCCTGGAAAAAGATATCAATCTGCGCTACCAGCATGCCTCGGAGATGCGCAGCGACCTGCAACGTTTGAAACGCGATACTGACTCGGACCGCAGCGCGCTGCTGGTGGCCCCGGCAGGGCCGGAGGGTTCGACTGGATCGGCGAGTTCAGCTCGGCACAGTGCTGTGCATGCAGCCTCGGGCATGTCCGCCGCGCCGCAGCGTTCCTCCTCGAAAATTGGGTTGGCGCTGGCCGCGGTTGCGGTCGTAGGCTTGGCCGCGGTGGGATGGTTTTTCATGCATCGCTCCCCGACTCCTGCAGTGACCGCCGTCAGTCAAAGGACTGTTGCCGTGCTGCCTTTGCAGAATCTAGGCGGCGATAAGGAGTTGGATTTTCTAAAGCTCGCGCTCGCCGACGAAATCGCAACGTCACTGAGTTACGTGCGCACGTTGTCGATTCGTCCGTTTGCAACGACGAGCAAGTATGACTCCCCAACGCTCGACGTGCAGGAAGCCGGTCACGCCATGCATGTAACCGACGTTGTTACCGGGCACTATCTGAAGGAAGGTTCGCAGCTCCAGATCACGCTGGAGGCGATCGATGTCGCGGACAATCGAACGGTGTGGCGTGACACCATGACGGTTGCCGCCCCGGACATGATCGCGATGCGCGCGCAAATCACGGCGAAGGTACGTCAGGGACTGCTTCCGGCGCTGGGCGCAGGCGCGAGTTCAGCCGAAGGGACCACGCGACCCAAAAACGAGGAGGCTTACGATCTGTATCTTCGCAGCATCGCCATGCCGCACGATCCTCAGCCCAACAAAGACGCTATTGCTATGTTGGAGCGCGCCGTGGGGCTGGACCCTACATACGCTCCCGCTTGGGGGTATCTGGGAATTCGCTACCACTACGATGGCGCATATTCGAATGGGGGCGAGGAGATGCGCACGCGGTCGGACGCGGCATTGGAAAGGGCACTCTCGCTTGATCCCGATTTTGTCTTCGCGGATTCCTGGCTGATTACCAATTGGGTGGAAAGAAACGAACTGACAAAAGCCTACCAGGCGGCGAAGGCACTTGCTGCGCGGCATCCGGAGAGCGCCGCCGCGCATTTCGCTCTGGCTTATGCGCTACGGTGGAGCCACAGAGGAATCGGCGCGCGAATGCGACACCGCCCTGTCTGTGGATCCGGGGAATTTTACGCTGCGTTCGTGTGCGTTCACCTTTGACCAACTGGGGAACTATGCGCGGGCGACGGAATTTCTTCAACTGGATGCGGGGTCGGAGTGGTCAACGTCGAACACGATACGGCACTTTCGCGACGGTAAGCTGGCCCAGGCGCGAGAGGCACTTCGGGCGCAAAGCGATCGCCCGTGGTCTCGATTCATGACCGCCTGCGCGAACGATCCCTCATCGGTAAATGCGGCCAACCTTTCTGAGAAGGTGTCGGCCTTTTATCTTGCCGATCCTGACGCCGAGGTTCGCTTCATGATTGCCTCCGATCTCTCTTCCTGCGGACAGAAAGAGCTGGCGCTTCGGATGCTGAAGAGTTCGATCGATGGCCACTATTGCGGATACATGGGTTTGAAAAACGATTCCCTGTGGGACAAGGTGCGCGGGACACCGGAGTTCGACGGGATCGTTCGTGAGGCGAAACAATGCCAGGACGATTTTCGGGCAGAGATGGCCAAGGCGGGGCAATAAACGATATTGGGCCATGTGACACAGGCTCCGTGGTACACTAGTTCTGTGTTATGAGAACCCGACTTCGAAACGTTACGATCACTCTGGAAGAAAGCGTTGCCCGCTGGGCACGTATGGAAGCGGCGCGTCAGGACACCAGCATTTCGCGCTTGCTCGCAGACATGCTCAAGCAACTGATGCGTGAGAAGGATAGCTATGAGAGCGCCATGCGCGAAGCTCTGGCGCGAAAACCTTTCCTGAAAACCAACGGCCGGTATCTCACCCGCGAGGAAGTTCATGACCGCGCCCGTCTTCGTTGACACCAACGTCTTAATCTACGCAGTCGACGACAGCCACCCCAGGAAACAAGAAGCTGCAAGAATGTGGCGGGATGAATTGTGGAAGAGCCGCCGCGGGCGGATCAGCTTTCAAGTGCTGCAGGAGTTTTACGTTAACGTCGCCCACAGATCGCCGGCTGCGCGACAGCAGGCTCAGGCGGAAGTACGCAATCTGTTGGAATGGCATCCTGTGGCCGTCAACGCCGAGGTCTTGGAACAGTCTTGGAAGATTCAGGAACGCTATAAGCTTTCGTTCTGGGATTCGCTGATTGTGGCCGCGGCGAAAGCGGCGTCCTGTCAGTATCTGCTCACCGAGGACCTACAAGCGGATCAAGATTTGGATGGAATTCTTGTTGTGAATCCGTTCCGAAGCGATCCCGGTAAATATTTTCTCGAGTAGCTGACCTAGAACCGTGCGCCCGCGCTCGGTAACCGTTACTCAGCCTCGAACAGGCTGTCTATGCGATCGACGTATATCTCGATCGGTTTTCGGGTTATACCCAGCCCCTTGTCGATCATGATCTCGACGATTTCGTGGCCATCAAAGAGGAAAATTGGAACCGCTCCACTCTTAATGGAGGCCTGTCTGGCATCAACTGAGAATCTGGACGTCGTAAAGAAATATCCGTGCTCGTATTGCCCTTGGATCGCCCCGCGAAACTTGTCGACCTCCGGCCTGCCAACCTGACCCTGCCATCTCTTGCACTGAAACGCCGCCCTCATGTTAACCAGTCCCACCTTCAATTCCCCGTTCCCGTCAATCCCGCCGTCTGGCGCTGTGTGCTCGTGGGTGACCTTCATCTTTCGAAAACCATAAGCCGACAGAAGCTTCACTGCGAACTGCTCGAACTCTTCAGGCTTACGGTCAAGAAGCTCCTGAAGGACCTTCCGCTCAAATACTGCGGAATAGTCCTCGGACAGCTCCTCCAGATTTGTAACTGCGGTCTGCGGCTCTTGGACAAGCATCTTTTTGGCTATGGAACTGTCAGCAGGAGCCGCAGGAGTTATTCCATGATTTCGGGTATAGGGTTGCCCAGTCGCTTTGCCAGTGAGCCGGGATCTGCCCCGGTCTGTGATTCCCCATACGCCGTAATCGGCCCGATACACGTCTCCCTTATCGATCAGAATCTGACGTGCCCATCGCACCCTATTCCGAAATCTGTTGTCGCCACTTGCTACCGTCTCGGCTAGCTCGGCCTCGGTAAGGCTCGGAAAATACTGCTTGATCTTCTCGTACACCTCAACTGGCCTCGCCCTCCCCCCGTTTGCTTCAAGAACGCGCAATAACGGAAGCTCAAGCTCTTCGAAGCTCGGTATCATCAAATCCTCATTTACTGGTACAGGCTCACAACTATACCCCAATCACCCCGCACAACTCCTTCACCGCCGCCGCGCTCTTATCCAGTCCAGATTTCTCTTCCGCGGTCAGCTTGATCTCAATAATCTGCTCCAGGCCCTTCGCGCCGAGCTTGCACGGCACACCGACGTAGAGGCCGTTGATTCCGTATTCGCCTTGCAGATAGGCCGCGCAGGGAAGGATTTTCTTTTTGTCCTTCAGGATGGCTTCAACCATTTCTGTTGCCGCGGCGGATGGAGCGTAGTAGGCCGAGCCGGTCTTGAGGTACTTCACGATCTCCGCGCCACCGTCTCGGGTGCGCTGGACCAAGGCTTCCAGCTTTGTCTTCTCGATCAACTCGGTGATGGGAATTCCGGCGACCGTGGAATAGCGCGGAAGCGGGACCATGGTGTCCCCGTGGCCGCCGAGGACGAAGGCGGTCACGTTTTCGACACTGACTTTGAGTTCGTCGGCGATGAAGGCGCGGAAGCGGGCAGAGTCGAGCACTCCGGCCATTCCGATGACGCGCTCGCGCGGGAATCCGCTGAGCTTGTAGGCCGCCTGGGCCATGGCGTCGAGCGGATTCGAGACGATGATCAGGATACAGTTGGGTGAATGCTTGATGGCTTCACCGACCACGGCTTTCATAATTCCGTAGTTCGTGTTGAGCAGGTCGTCACGGCTCATGCCCGGTTTGCGCGGGATTCCGGCGGTGATGACCACGACGTCGGAATTGGCGGTGTCTTTGTAGTCGTTTGTGCCGGTGATGTAGGAGTCGCGTTTCTCGATGGGCATAGCCTCGAGCAAGTCAAGACCCTTGCCTTGGGGCACGCCTTCGATGATGTCGATGAGGACGACGTCGGCGAGTTCTTTGGAAGCGATCCAGTGAGCGGCGGTGGCTCCGACGTTGCCGGAGCCGACGATGGTGACTTTCTTGCGCATGAGGAAAACCTTTCTTGGCCACGGATTTTCGCGGATTAACAGGGATCAAAAATCTTTATCATGTTTTATCTGTGTGAATCGGTGAAATCCGTGGCGTTTTCTTAGACTGTGCTTAATACGGATGAGTTCATGTTCTCGATAATGTGCGCTGCGAACTCGCTGGTTTTGACTTTGGTTGCGCCCTCCATCAGGCGCTCGAAGTCGTAGGTGACTTTTTTCTGGGCGATGGTGCGCTCCATACCGTGCTCGATCAGGTCCGCGGCTTCATTCCAGCCGAGATGGCGGAACATCATCACGCCTGAAAGAATTACCGAGCCGGGGTTGATTACATCTTTGTCGGCATATTTCGGTGCAGTGCCGTGCGTAGCTTCGAAGATCGCATAGCCGTCGCCGATATTCGCGCCCGGAGCAATACCGAGCCCGCCAACCTGCGCGGCGCAGGCGTCGGAAATGTAGTCGCCGTTCAGATTGGGGCAGGCTAGCACGGAATATTCTTCCGGCCGCGTTACGATTTGCTGGAAGATGGAATCGGCGATGCGGTCGTTGATCATGATTTTCTTCTTCCACGCGCCATTGCCGTGAGTGGAATAGATCGCATCGAGGATTTCCTTCACTTCTTTTTCAACCGACTGGCGGAAGGCAGGCGGAGCGAACTCCATGCCGGGCTCGATCTGGTCGGCGTTTTGGGCGACGGTCAGGTTGGCGTTCTTGTCTTTGTTGTCGAGAATCCAGCTTTCGCGCTCGGTGACAACTTTGTCCCGAAATTCTTCAATGGCGACTTCATATCCCCACTTGCGGAATGCGCCTTCGGTGAATTTCTGGATGTTGCCTTTGTGGACCAGCGTCACGTTCTTGCGACCGGTTTCGATCGCATGTTGAATTGCCATACGCACCAGACGCTTCGTTCCGGTGATGGAGATTGGTTTGATGCCGACGCCCGAATCGAGTCGGATCTGCTTCTTGCCGCCCTTGAGCATGTCTTTGTTGAGGAATTCGATGAGGCGGGCACAGTCGGCGGTTCCCTGCTCCCACTCGACGCCGGCGTAAACATCTTCGGTATTCTCGCGGAAGATGACGACGTCCATACGCTCGGGATGCTTTACCGGCGAAGGGACACCCTGGTAGTACTTGACCGGCCGGACGCAGGAGTAGAGATCGAGAATCTGGCGCAGGGCGACGTTGAGCGAACGAATGCCGCCGCCGACGGGAGTAGTGAGCGGGCCCTTGATGGCGACGCGGAATTCGCGGACGGCTTCGACGGTGTCGTCGGGCAGCCAGGTGTCGAATTTGGCTTTGGCCTTTTCGCCGGCGAAGACTTCGTACCACGCGACCTTACGCTTGCCGTTGTAGGCTTTTTCTACGGCAGCATTGAAGACGCGGAGCGAGGCTTTCCAGATGTCGCGGCCGGTGCCGTCGCCTTCGATGAAAGGCACGATGGGGTTGTCGGGGACCTGGTACTTGCCATTTGCATAGCCGATTTGCTTTCCATTTGCCGGTATAGGTATGCCGTTGTAACTCCCCGCCATTTCAGTTCTCCCTTAGTGTGGTGAGCTTGTACAAAACCAGCCATTATAAAGAAATTGAGCGGATGCCGTGGCCCTGTGCTTGTGACATAATGTTGCGCGCGGGCGACCTATGCCCCGGCTCGCCGCGAGGATCTTCATGATCAAGCTTAACCGTTTCCTTCTACTATCTTCGGTACTTCCGCTTCTGGCGGTATCGGCAGCCGCAGCGGGTCAACAAAACTCCAGCTATTCGCAAGTCGGCCATCCTATAAACATTGAGTCCGGGCAGCAAGTCGGCGATGTCACCTGCGTTGCCTGCACGATTCACATCCGCGGCCAAGTCAACGGCGACGCCACGGCGGTAGGTGGAAGTATCTTTATCGAAGATCAGGGGCAGGTCTCCGGTGATGTTACCGCAGTCGTGGGCAATGTTCGGCTGGAGAAGACTGCGAAAATTGGGGGCGACGCCACCGTGGTCGGCGGCGACATTCGCCGCGGAGAGGAAGCCCAGATCGGTGGCGACGTCACTTCTGTTGGCGGAACCTGGGCACCGATAATCATCCTCGTGCCATTCTTGTTTCTCGGAACGCTGGTGGCGCTCGTAGTCTGGGTGGTGCAACGCATCCGTCGGACCGCCGCACCCGTTGCAGTCTAGGTAAACTCTCACCATCTTCTCGTGCCAAACGTTTTGCGCACTCCCACCGTGGCATAACGTCCCCATGGCCCGTTGTTACCCAAATCGGCGGTACCGAGGTTGGTATCACGGGCACCAAGACGATCGAACAAAAAGTGCTGGGTAATACGGAACTCAAATCCCTTATTCAGGTATATTCCAGCGCCCCAGGAGTGCTCGATGCCGATGGCGTCGGGTGACCAAGTGTATAGAGTTTGTGGAATGGTTTTGCCAAACAGGAATGCCGGAGCGCCGAAAAACATCAAGCGACGCAATGGCCCGCGGCCGAATGGGCGAACTTCAAGGATTCCGGAGAGCATGTAACGGGCAAACATGCTGCATGGGGCATTGACCCCGCCATATTTTCCGGCGTTGCCCGCACAGATGTTGGGATCGATTTCATTGTGAGGCGGTGCAAGGTCAAATTGCGCCCAGCCCCAGAAAGTATCGCGCGGAAGGAACATGCGTTCCTGGCTGGCCGGCGCGGGAGAATCATAAGAGGATGGCGCATCCTGGGCGCTGGCACGCAAACCGCCAAGAAAAATGCACAACAGAACGAGAAATATGGGCATTGACTTTGTCATTCGCTCTCCAAATTGGAATGGACCTCTAGCAATCGGGCGCTCTGCAAAAACGATGAGGCAGCAACCCCTACTGCGTCGTAATGCGGCGGCAATTGTAAACTGCGCCGCATACGTGATGGGCACAACAACGTCAGCTTAATCTGAGACTCAGGTTCTGTGGCTTCTCGTCAATTTCTCTAATCTCTTCTTCGAATCTAGAAACAATTGGGGATAAAATCCCAGAATTCATATTTTTTGTGAATGATATTCCGTTCCTGGAAGCGAAAAATCCGCTAACCACGTGGTTTTACTGGCATTCTCGATTTGGCTTGAGGATTGCTCTTCCCCCTTCAAAGAAATCAGGTTCCCCCCTATGCCACAGGAAGTTTCCGTCTCGTACCAAGCCATTAAGAGCAAAGTCTATCGACTGATCGACTCACTAGTGATCGGCGAGAAAACGGAGTCGGAAATACAGGAATCCATTCGCCGCTGGTGGAGCTTGATTCATCCGGCGGATCGGCCTATCGCAGAAAAATATCTGCTGGCGGTCTTGGGAAGGTCAGCGGCGGCGCTGGAAGCGGTGGGCGACGGCCTGATGACCGCTGAAGGATCGCACACCGAATATCCGATTGAGCCTCCACGACGGCTGAAGCTCATGGAGAGGCTGGTTAAGGAAACGGCCATACGCTCCGCGGTGTGATCGCTTCTCCGCGTGCTTTGCGGCCTGAATCAAAGCATACGCAGCATCTATTCCAGCAAGACACAAATTTTACAATTTAGAGATTGTACGGACTAGGATCGGTAAGTATGGTTGTGCAGCAGCATATGTGCGGGGAGAAGTGTGCCTCGGCTGGCTGCTCACGGTGGCCAAAATGAACTTCTCCTACTGGCAGCAACTGGGCAAGATTCGCGGATATCTTCTCTTCGGAGCACTCTTAGTGATGGCGTCTTCCTTGTTCGCCGCATCCGGCGTTTATTCCTTCACCCTAAAGTCCATCGACGGCGCGCCTACGCCGCTCGCAGACTACAAAGGAAAAGTCGTGCTGCTGGTGAACGTGGCCAGCCAGTGCGGCTACACGCCTCAGTACAGCGCGCTGGAAGCGATCTACGAGAAGTATAAAGATCGCGGCTTTGTGATCCTCGGCTTCCCTGCCAATAATTTTGGCGCGCAGGAACCGGGCACCAATGAAGAAATCAAAACTTTCTGCACCCGCAAATACAGCGTGACTTTTCCGATGTATGCCAAGATTTCCGTGAAGGGAGCGGATCAGGCGCCGCTTTATGCTTATCTGACGAAAGAGACGCCAGCGGGAATCTCGGGCGAGATCAAATGGAATTTCACGAAATTCCTTGTCGATCGCGATGGAAAAGTCGTGCAGCGATTCGAATCGGCCGTAACGCCGGATTCGAAGGAAGTGGTCTCGGCCATTGAAAAGGAATTGAAGTAGAAACCGCGGCGCGCTTTGGTTGCGAGCAAAGCTCCGGCGACAAGTAGATAACTTTTTGCTTCGCTGCGACCGCACAGTCTAGAGATTGCGTTTGGATTTGCTGGACTTCCCCTTCCATCGTCCTCAATTGCCGTTGCAAGACGCCAGCCGCAAAATCCTTTTATACTTAAGCACTCAGTCGTCAGCACTCGACATTCAGCCCCCAAACTGTGGACTTCGTATGGCTGAATGCTAATTGCTGAATGCTGAGTGCTTAACTCCCATGGACTTTGATCAGCTAGAAACGTTTCTCGAAGTCGCGCGGCACGCATCGTTTTCGCGTGCGGGGGAAAAACGTTTCCGCACGCAGCCGGCGATTTCTTCGCAGATTCGCTCGTTGGAAGAAGAAGTGGGCGCCAAGTTGTTTGACCGCTCGGGCGGCAAGGTATCGCTCACGGCGCCGGGCAAGGCATTTCAGACATATGTGGAAGAGACGCTGAACGCGCGCAAGGCAATGCTGTTGGCTCTGTCGGAGATGGAGCGCATTCCGCGCGGTGAAATCATTGTCGGCGCCAATGAAGGAACCTGCCTGCACATACTTCCCGAAGTATTTGCCCATTTCAAGAAGCAATATCCGGATGTATCGGTGAACATCAAGCGGGCCGATTATGCCAAGATTCTGGAATCGGTGATCGATAACTCGGTCGACTTCGGCGTCATTTCCCTTCCCGTGACTGACCCTCGGCTCACGGTTGTGCTGATCCACCGGGACGAACTGGTGATCATCGCTTCGCCGCAGCATCCACTGGGAAAAATGAAGTCGGCTATGGTCGCGGAGGTGGCAAGGTTTCCGCTGGTCGTCCCCAAAGTCGGTCACACCCGCGATGCTATCGAAGACCTTCTTTACGAGCGGAAATTAAAGCCTAGCTACAGCATGGAGCTTGACTCCAGCGAATTGCTGAAGCGCTTTGTGGCCGCCGATCTGGGCGTGGGCTTCATTCCACGATCGAATGTCGTGGAAGACGTTCGCGCCAAGTCTTTGGCCGCGATTCCTATCGCCGATGCTCAGGTGCGGCGCGACCTGGCGCTGGTCTTCCGCAAAGACAAAGTGATGAGCCGCGCGTCGCTGGCTTTTATCGACATCGCCGTGAAGCATAAGTCAACTGACGAACTCGTCTCGGGTGTGAAGTGAATGGCGAGGGCCAAGTCCAGGACATTCAACGCCGAGCACGCTGAGAGCGCCGAAAATTTCAGGTCAATCTTTTTTTTACTTATTTTTCTTGCCGCTTGTTTTCCGTGTTTGCTGTGTAGCGCCAAGGTTTCTGCGGGGCTCAGCGGTTCGGCGCAGGTGCAGGATCCAGCGAAGATTTTGGCTTCGGTCAAGGTCAAGGGAACCAAGCGCTACAAGGAAGAGGACGTTGTCGCGGCCAGCGGATTGCAACCGGGCCGCGTCGTCGGTGATGACGACTTCAAGAAAGCGGCCCATGCTCTGGGGGAGACCGGCGCGTTTACCGACATCGCTTACAGCTTTTCGTATTCTTCCGCGGGGACCAGGTTGGAGTTGCAGCTTACGGACGCGGCCAAATTTCTTCCTGCGCGTTTTGAAGATTTTGTCTGGTTCTCTGACGATGAGTTGGACAAGGCCATCCGAGTTCACGTGCCTCTGTACCACGGAGAAATACCAGCTTTCGGGCGAATGGCGGATGAAGTATCCGACGCCTTGCAGACTCTGCTGGTGCAGAACGGAATTGCCGGACGTGTGGAATACCTGCGCGCGCCAGGACCAGGGGGCGACATTGCGAGCTTTAACTACAGCGTTGCCGACGTGCTCATTCACATTCGCAACATCGAATTCACCAGAGTTGCGGAGAGCGAACTGCCGCTGCTCCAAGCTGCTGCGGAAAAGATGTCCAATCGCGAATACTCGCGAAGCCGCATCAACACATTGGTCGAGCGGCAGCTTCTGCCGATTCTTCGCGCCCGGGGCTTCCTGAAGGCTTCTTTTGGGCCACCGCAACCGAAAATCGTGAAGACTGCTCGCGCCGAGAGCGGCGCAGAATCAGGTTCGGAGTCGAACGACGAGACACGCAATAGGAGCATCATCGACGTGCACCTGGCGGTAAATCAGGGCTTGCAATACAAACTCAGCGGAGTGGAGTGGACGGGCAATCACGAATTTTCGACCGAGAAATTGCAGGCTATGATTTCTTTGAAGCTCGGGCAGCCGGCGGATATTGTGCGGCTGGGGGACAATCTCTCGGAAGTGCGCACGCTGTACGGATCGCGCGGTTATGTCAATGCAGAGATCAATGTTAATCCGCAGTTCGACGATGCGGGCAGTGCCGTCGTGTTACGGATAGAAGTCAAGGAAGACTCCGTCTATCACATGGGGGATTTGGAATTTCGCGGGCTCGACAACGGCCTTACGGCAAAGTTGCGTGAGGCGTGGAAGTTGCGCCAGGGCGAGGTGTACGATGCGACTTACTTAGAGCAATATCTGCCAGCGGCCAATAAACTGCTTCCCGCAAGCCTGGATTGGGAAGTAGCCTCCCACGTCACTCCTAATGTCCGAGACAAAACTGTAGACGTGGATCTTCAGTATTCGGTAAAAGCGCCGAAACAATGACGAGCGAATTCGATCAAGCCTGCCTTTAATAACAGAGTTTCCCAAATTCCTCGCCTCGCGGAAAAGCATTGTACTTGGTAGACTCTGGTTAAGACCTCTTCGCACGTGCGCTCTTGCGACCGAAGAAGACTGTCATTTTGGAGGAACGTCTTAAATGTTTTACGTCTCATTTCGAAAAGCCCTGGTGGCCGCCGCAGTACTGTTGCTGGGCTTGTCTCTGACCATCCCGGCGCTGGCTGGGGGAAAACAAACGTTTACCGGCGAGGTTGGCGACGCCATGTGCGGCAGAAAACACATGGAAGGCACCCCGGCCGAGTGTACGCGCACCTGCGTGCAGCAGGGATCAAAGTATGCGCTGATCGTGGACGACAAGATCTACACTCTCGACACCAGCGACAAGGCGGCACTGGCAACTCTCGACCAACAGGCAGGAAAACGTGTTACAGTGACGGGCGCGCTCAACGGAGACCAAATCGAGGTCTCTTCGGTAGTCGCCGCAAAATAGTGGCGGCGAAGTGGCAGCGTTCATGTAATATATCGGCGGCGGCCGGGTGGTGATTTACGAATCCTCCGACGCGACGACTAAGGTTTTGCCCGGGGCCCTCCCCCCATCTACATCCGGGCATTGGGCGGGATCGCTTGCAAAAGCTTCCCGCCCTTTTCGTTTCTGGCGACCCTCCTGCCAGCTTCATCGCCTGTCCCATTCCTGTTCAGCCCGTGTCTTTTTCAGTCACCCCTATGAAATTCATACTTTGTTTACAAAGCGGTGTGTTAGATTGTGCATCTCCGTCTCAAAATTTTCTGGTTTCTGGAGGGCATGGCATTGGGCAAAGATATGGTTCCCAAGCGGATTTTCTTCACCAAGGGCGTGGGGAAACACCGCGAACGGCTGACTTCATTTGAGTTGGCTTTGCGTGACGCCGGCATCGCGGCGCAAAATCTTGTCCGCGTCTCCTCCATTTTTCCTCCCAACTGCAAGTTGCTGGCCCGCAAGGAGGGCGTCAAGTACTTGCATCCCGGAGAAGTGGTGTTTGCCGTGGTCGCTGAAAACTCCACGCGAGAAGCACACCGCCTGCTGGCTTCGTCGATCGGCGTGGCCATCCCCGCCGATAAGAATACTTATGGCTACCTGAGCGAGCACCACTCCTTCGGTGAAACTGAAGACGCGGCGGGAGAATACGCCGAAGAACTCGCTGCCGAAATGCTGGCCACAACTCTTAATGTGGAATTTGACCCCGACCGCTCCTGGGACGAGAAGAAACAGATCTATCGGCTGTCGAACAAGATTGTGCGCACCGCCAATGTGACGCAGTCGGCGGTGGGAGATAAGCGCGGGTTGTGGACGACGGTGATTGCTTCGGCCGTGCTGATCTTCGATTAGGGTCTGCGACTCGGAGTCTGCCTCACTCCCAAGACTAGATAGTCTCTAATCTTAGCGCGGGAAATGCTGCGCGATACAGGCGTTCGTCCAGCGATAGCAGGCGATAGCCCCGAATGTGGGCATGGGCGCCGATCAGGAAGTCGACGAGAAGGCGGCGGCTGCCTGTATCACGCTGTTTGCGGCGCCGTTCCACGTAGGATTGGAAGGCTCGGCCAGCGGATCGCCATACTGCTTCATCCAAATCCCAATCGATTGCGATTCTATTCTCTTCCAGGAATAGAGTTACAAAAGATTCTGTACGGCCAGGAGCGGCCATCAGTTCAGCGAAGACTGGAGCTGCAACTACCAGGCCTCCACGACGAAATGCAGCTTCCAGAGCGGTTTCCGCAGCTGCGCTGAGGACTGGATCCTTATCCCACAGCGCGATGATGATGTTGGTGTCGATCGCTGTGGTCATTTCCTATCGTCCGTGCACCTATTGGCCGCGTAATTCGCGGAGCCACCGGATGATGCTTTTCTTGCCTGAGCCAATGCCGAGGTTGCCAATTCCCCGATATCGGGAGAAAGTGCTCTGGTCGCGAACGGGGCGCATCCGAACTTCTTTTCCGTCACTCTCAAACAGAAGCCTGTCCCCCGTCCGCAGACCGAGGATTCGCCGCACCTCCTGGGGAATGGTGATCTGGCCTTTGCTGGTAAGTTTGGCCTGCTTTTCGATGTCCGCTTTCATTTCCTTACTTTATCATACTATCCTTACTTTCGGGGCAGCAAATACCTTATTCCGGCGAGAGCAGATAAGCATGCGTCTCCCTATTAATTTCGCCCTGTCCGGTGATCTGTCCTTTATCGTTGATGGCGAAG
>Ga0209006_10000180_pt1 | contig 67200 bp, 56 predicted proteins | sample JacPin_JW_Ref_O2_FD_188567 | JGI IMG/M metagenome (GOLD analysis project Ga0209006, IMG submission 188567) | Forest soil microbial communities from Algoma, Ontario, Canada - Jack Pine, Ontario site 1_JW_Ref_O2 (SPAdes) (version 2) | ecosystem: Environmental > Terrestrial > Soil > Boreal... | reverse complement strand
GTGTGGATTTTCCTGTTCCCGTTGCTCTATTTGATCGACCGGCATTAGCGGAATTCGCGAGAGGGGCATTGTGTCCGACAATTCAGCCGACACTCATTCAGAACACCACATAGTCTCGCCCAAGGTCTATCTCACGATCTTCGCGGCGCTGATGGTATGCACCTTCTTGACGGTGGAAGCGGCCAAGATCGATTTGAACGCCTATTTCAACGGGCTGAACATCATCGTTGCACTGGTAATCGCCACCTTCAAGGCTTCTCTCGTAGTGCTCTTCTTCATGCACGGCAAGTACAGCCCCAAGCGCACGAAGCTGGTTATCGTCTGCTCGGTTTTCTGGCTCGCGATCATGCTTTTCATGACGATGAGCGACTACGTCACCCGCCCCTGGAAGTAATTCGAACTTACTGACAACTGTATCCTCAGATTAGCTCCTGCGCGTGCGGCCGGAGTTGGCGTACAGATCTGCGTGAGCAATGCTCACAGCTGCTCTCAACGACTTGTGAAAGATGAATTAGGCAAAACTGCACACCTTCGCCGATTGGGTGCGTTTGGGGTGTTTTTGGGAGGTCGGCGAAAGTGCGAAAAACTCTTGAGGTGGAATAAACGCGCGGAAAAGAAAAAGTGGGGGACAAGCGAACCGGCCCAGCCCTCAATCCCCTAAAGGGATCCTCGGCTCGCGCCCCCCGCCGAGTAGAGGTGCAAACCATGAGCCATTTCTAACATTCCTGTTTTCAGTCCTATGACTTCCGCGACCTGAGTAAAAATGCGGTACTATCGCGCAAAATTACCAGACTCTCGGGCGTACTAGGGGAAACACTGTAAGCCTGTGGAAAAGTGTGAGTTAGCGCGCAAGCCATAGGTAGCCGTGAGTTCCAAAATGGGAATTCTCCCTCTCTTGATAAAATTATTCGACCGATTTCGATCGCAGACTTCGTCCGTAACAATTGCAATTTTCTCGGGAAAATCCACTCGATTTGACCAGTCAGAATCCCACCTGCTACTGTAAGAAGTTATCTTGGCCTCATCAGGCCCACTGTGCGCCGCTCGCCCCTGTGGGGGCGGCTCACGGTAAGTAGCAGCAAGGGACTCATGCCGTTGACCAAACTGGTTGTGCGCGGCGCGCGCCAGCACAACCTGAAGAACATCAGCGTCGAAATTCCACGGAATACGCTAACCGTCATTACCGGCCTGTCTGGTTCAGGCAAGTCGTCGCTCGCCTTTGACACGATTTACGCCGAGGGCCAGCGCCGCTACGTTGAATCGCTCTCGGCGTACGCCCGCCAATTCCTCGACCAGATGGAGCGCCCCGATGTCGACGTGATCGAAGGGCTCTCGCCCTCGATTGCGATCGAGCAAAAGACGACCACGCGCTCGCCACGTTCTACCGTCGGCACGATCACCGAGATTTACGACTACCTGCGCGTCATTTACAGTTCGATCGGCATCCCGCATTGCCCGCAGTGCGGGAATCCGATCACGCGCCAGTCGAGCGAGCAGATCGTCCAGTCGATCTTGACGGGCGAACTCTGCAAGACCGACGACCGCGTCATGATCCTTGCGCCGATCGTGCGCGGACGAAAGGGCGCATACCGCAAGGAACTCGAGAAGCTGGCGCAGGATGGCTACGTCCGCGCGCGGATCAATGGCGAGCTGGTGCAGCTCGACGAAATTCCAGTGCTCGATAAGCGGAAAAATCACACGATCGAAGTCGTCGTCGATCGGCTGCTCGTAAAGCCGGGCATCGCGGCTCGGCTGGAACAATCGATCGCCACGGCGCTTAAGCTTGCCTCAGGGCTCGTCACCGTTTCGATCGTCGGCGGCGCCGACCATGTTTTTTCCGAGAAGCTGGCCTGCCCCGATTGCGGCATTTCCGTTCCGCAGCTCGAGCCGCGCTCATTCAGTTTCAACTCTCCGTACGGCGCTTGCCCAGCCTGCAACGGTCTCGGCTCGAAATATGATTTCGACCCCGCGCGGGTAATCGTCGATTGGACGCGCCCGCTCTTTGACGGAGGTCTCGGTCCCGGCTCTGGGTCGGCGGTGCTCAAGCGGACATTGCAGCTCGCCGCTTACGCGCACGGATTCAATCTCGAAACGCCGTTCGAAAAGCTGCCGACGGCCACACAGAATCTGGTGCTCTATGGATATCCGCCGTCGACCGGAGGCAGCGCATCGCCCTCAAAGAAAGCGAAGTCGTCCGATAAGGGTTTTCGTTTTCCCGGCATTTTGAAATTCCTCGATCGGAATTTTCAGGAGTCGAACTCGGATTCGTACCGCGAGTGGATGACGCAGTACATGTCGGCGACGCGCTGCACGGTTTGCCATGGCAAACGGTTGCGGCCTGAATCGCTGGCCGTAAAACTGACAGGGCATTCGATCGCCGAATTTACAGCGCTGTCGCTGAAATCCGCACGTCCCGCAGTTGCGAAAATTCTTGAGGAGTTGACGCAACGCCAGCGTGCCGTTGCCGGACGGCCCTTGGAAGAAGTTGCCGAGCGGCTCGATTTTCTTCTTGCCGTTGGCCTCGGCTATTTGAGCCTAGACCGCTCCGCGGCCACGCTTTCGGGTGGCGAAGCGCAGCGTATCCGTCTCGCGACGCAAATCGGTTCGCGTCTGCGCGGCGTTCTTTACGTCCTCGACGAACCATCGATCGGCTTGCACGCGCGAGACAACGATCGCCTGCTCGGTTCGTTGGAGCAGCTTCGGAATCTTGGCAACACCGTGTTGGTCGTTGAGCACGACGAAGACACAATTCGACGCGCCGACTTCGTGGTCGATCTCGGGCCGGGTGCCGGCGACGCCGGCGGCTGTCTCGTCGCGCAAGGCAAGCCTGAGCAAGTTGCCGCGACTCCGGAATCGCTCACGGGGCAGTATCTCAGCGGCGTCACGAGTATCTCGGTCCCGGAAAAGCGTCGCAGCCCGAACGGCAAATCGATTCAAATTCTGGGCGCGCACGAAAATAATCTCAAAGATGTCGATTTTACGCTGCCTCTCGGCTTGCTGACGGTTGTCACCGGCGTCTCCGGTTCGGGCAAATCGACCCTCGTCAACGACATTCTCTATCGCACGCTGGCGCAGAAACTCTATCGCTCGATGGATCCGCCGGGCGGGCATAAGGGTGTCACCGGGATCGAGCACATCGATAAGGTGATCGAGATCGATCAGGCGCCAATCGGGCGCACGCCGCGATCGAATCCCGCTACCTATACAGGCGTTTTCGCGCCGATTCGCGAGCTCTTTGCGATGCTGCCCGAATCGCGTGAACGCGGCTACAAGCCCGGCCGATTCAGCTTTAACGTGAAGGGCGGACGGTGCGAAGCGTGCCAGGGCGACGGTTTGCGCCGCATTGAAATGAACTTTCTACCCGACGTGTACGTGATGTGCGAAGTCTGCCGCGGGCGCCGCTACAATTCCGAAACGCTGGCGGTACGCTTCAAGGGCCATTCGATTTCCGACGTGCTGAATATGCCGGCGAGCGAAGCGCTGAAGCTACTCGAAAATATCCCGCAAATTCAGCAGAAGCTCGCGACGCTGGTCGAAGTGGGTCTCGGCTACGTGCAGCTCGGACAATCGGCGACGACGCTCTCGGGCGGAGAAGCGCAGCGCATCAAGCTGGCGCGCGAGCTATCCAAGCGACAAACGGGGCGCACGCTTTATATTCTCGACGAACCCACGACGGGACTTCACTTCGATGACGTGCGCAAACTGCTCGACGTTTTGCAGCGGCTCGTGTCGCTCGGCAACACGGTGCTCATCATCGAGCACCATCTCGATGTTATCAAGCAGGCGGACTGGGTCATCGATCTCGGCCCGGAAGGCGGTGACGGCGGGGGCCGGATCGTGGCTCAAGGCTCGCCCGAGCTGGTCGCACGCAACAAGAAGTCGTATACCGGACAGGCGCTCGCGCGCGTGCTGCATCTCAATGGCACGAACGGAAATGGATCAAGCCCACAGTCTTCGGCGAAATAGAGCCTGTTTCCGGCCGGTTCTCGCTGCTCGCTTCCTATTCGACTTCACCTTCTCGCCGCGCTAAAGTACTCGTTCGCCCATGTCCCTCTACTCGACAAAACCCATCGCGTTTTCTTCCGTTCACACGTACCCGTTGTCGTCGCGCAAGAGCAAGGTCCACGTCGGCGACTTTGCAAAGCCCGTCTTGCCGAACGCCTCGATTAAAAAATTCTTGGACTCGCTTCCGAGCATTCTTGCTGCGCAAAACCTGCGCGAAATCGCCGCCGCGATTCATGCCGCACGACAACAAAAAAGAGCGATCCTGTGGGGCATCGGTGGGCACGTCATCAAAGTCGGACTCGGCCCGATTCTCATCGACCTGATGCGGCGCGGATTTATTACCGGTGTTGCGATGAACGGCGCCGCTCTGATTCATGATTTTGAAATCGCTCTAGCTGGAAACACATCGGAAGACGTCGATGCTTCTCTGCCCGACGGTCGCTTTGGCATGGCTGAAGAAACCGGCCGCTACGTCAATGAAATCGCGAAGCTGGCTTCAAGAATTCGAATTGGCTACGGCGAAGCCGCCGGACAATTTCTCAATAGCGGCATTGTTCCCGCCCCGTACGCGGAACAGTGCGTTCTTGCTTCAGCCTATAAACTTAAAATCCCCGTCACGATTCATCTCGCGATCGGCACGGATATTCCACATATGCACCCGGCCGTTGATCCTGGATCTCTTGGCGCTGCCACCTACTCGGATTTCAGGTTGTTTAGCGCGCTTGTACAAGGGATGCAACCCAACGGCGTCTACCTCAACTGGGGAAGCGCGGTCATTCTTCCCGAGATTTTCCTGAAGGCGATCTCGGTGAGCCGGAACTACGGCGTGCCCTTGCGACCGATTACCACGGCAAATTTTGACTTCGTCCAGCATTATCGGCCTTTGCAAAACGTCGTGAAGCGTCCGACCGCGCCCCCGGCCAAAGCCGCATCCGGCGCTCAGTCGCATGGCTACGCAATCACCGGACATCACGAAATACTCCTACCACTGCTTGCCGCCGCTTTGGCATCCAACTGGGGGAAGAGCCTTTCGCAGAGATCGAAACGCAGCAAGACACGATGATGTTTTTCGACGACGACAACCCAAAAGACTCTTCACCGCCGGCCGCCGGCGAAGATGCGAATGCGCAGCACGACCCGCCTGTTGAGTTGCGCTCCGGTGAGCTAACGGGTGAGTCATCGAACGTTGAGCTGTCCGCTAACTTGACGCCCGTCTCTCACGAACCGATTGATCCCTCGGCGCCGCTCGCCGGAGATCCCATCACATACGCCGCCACGTCGCCGCACGCGGCAATTCCGGCCTTCAGCGCAAGTGCCGCTGTCATTCCCGAAGACCTCCGCATCTCCTGGTATTGGCCGCATCTGATTCTTTTCGTTTTCTTCACGTTTGCCAGCTTTCTGGTCGTGCAGACGACGATGTTCATCTACTACGGCCCCAAGCAGCCGATGCCCAAAGAGCAGCTCGAAGAATATCTGCTCAGCAAGCCGCAATTCATTTTTGGCACAAACGTGTTGTGGTACGCGTCGGTCTTCCTATTTCTCTACGTGACGTTGGCTGTTCTGCGCGACGCGCCGTTCTGGTCGTCGCTCGGCTGGAAAAAACTTTCCGCCCACCTCTCGTCGACGTGGGGCGGGCCATGGTCTTACTTTCTCGGTGGCTGCGCGCTCGCGATTTTCGTCGGCGTCGCCAGCTCTCAGGTCAAAGACACCGACAAAATGCCGATTCGCGAACTATTCAAGAATCGCGAAAATGCCGTGCTGCTGATGTGCATGGCGGTGTTTGTCGCTCCGCTCGTCGAGGAAACCGTTTTCCGCGGCTACCTTTACCCGTTGCTCGCGCGCATGGCATATAGCATCACGAGGCGTTTCGGCGTTCAGCCGCCGGAGGCGATTCGCACCGGCATGTTCAGCAGTGTCGTGATCACCGGCGTGCTCTTCGGCCTGATGCACGGTGCCCAGCTTGGTTGGACTTGGAGCGTCGTCGGGCTTTTGATTCTCGTCGGCGTAATCTTTACTTTTGTACGCGCGCGCACGGGCACGGTGCTCGCCAGCTTCCTGCTTCACCTCGGATATAACTCGATGATTGCCGTCACGACCATCGTCGGCACTCACGGCTTCACGAAGCTGCCTAGCCCCTGACCTAACGGTGGCGCACACGGCGCAATTCGTCTTCGCTGCCAACCTTCGCTACAATATTCCTCTCAACTCCTATGTACATCGCCCAACCGATTGAATGGACCGACCGCGGTGTGGTCATGCTCGACCAGCGACTGCTCCCGACGGAAGAAGTCCACTACACCTACACAAGCTATCGCGGAGTCGCCTCAGCCATCGCGGACATGGTCATTCGCGGCGCGCCCGCAATTGGAGTCGCAGCAGCGATGGGCGTCGCCATCGGCGTCCTACATTCCAAGGCAAAGACAGTCGATGAGCTTCGTCCGGAATTCGATGAGATTTGCTCAGTCTTGGCGAAGACACGCCCCACAGCAGTCGACCTTTTCTGGGCGATCGATCGAATGAAAGCAAAGCTCGCAGCCGTCACCGCGCAGACTTCCGACCTCGAAAAGATTCGCGCGGCAATGATCGCTGAGGCAAAACAAATCCACTTGGAAAAGAAAGCCACCGACGAAGCGATGGGCCGCTTCGGCGCCGAACTCATGCCGAACGAAGGCAGCGTGATGACACAATGCAACGCTGGCGCCCTCGCCACGGCAGGCATCGGCACAGCCTTGGGCGTCTTCCGGATTGCAGTGGAACAAGGGAAAAAGCTGCATGTACTCGTTCCCGAAACACGCCCCTATCTCCAGGGTGCGCGCCTAACTGCATGGGAACTCCACAAAGGCGGGATCCCGCTCACACTCATCACCGACAACATGGTCGGCCACTTTTTGAAGACGGGCACTGTCGGAGCGATCGTCACCGGCGCCGATCGCGTCGCCGCCAATGGCGATACTGCAAATAAAATCGGCACGTACCAGATCGCGGTACTCGCAAAAGAAAACAACGTCCCGTTCTATATCGCCGCTCCGGTTTCCACTTTCGACCTCTCAATCCCCGATGGCACGCACATCCCCATCGAGGAACGCTCTTCCGACGAAGTGATTTTCATCAAGAACATCCGCATCGCCCCAGATGTCAAAGCCGCGCATCCGGGCTTCGACGTCACCCCTGCGCGCTACATCACCGCCATCATCACCGAACGCGGCATCGCGCGCGCGCCTTACACGGAGTCGCTACGTGCGCTGGCGAACTCCAAACAAGCAGCGAGCGTGTAGAAGCGTATAATGCCCGGCATGTCGATCCGCACGGGCAAGCTGCTCTTGGCCGTTCTGCTTACATCGATCCTGGTCGCGTCTTTTTCCCATCCCACGGCGCACGCGAAGCTCAGCAGCATCCTTCCGATTCGCCTTCATCCGAAGAATCCCCACTACTTCGAGTTTCGCGGCAAGGCGATCGCGCTCATCACTTCGGGCGAGCATTACGGCGCCGTCCTCAACGCCGACGTCGACTTCCACAAATATCTCGCCACGATCGACTCCGACGGCCTCAACTACACGCGCATCTTCGGCGGCTCCTACGTCGAAGTCCCCGCGAAGTCCTTCGGCATTTTGCGCAACGATCTCGCGCCGCTGCCGAACCGTTTCATCGCCCCGTGGGTTCGCAGCGAAACGTCGGGCTACGCCGGCGGCGGCAACAAGTTCGATCTCACGAAATGGAACCCCGAATATTTCCAGCGCTATCACGATTTCCTAGAGGACGCCTCCAAACGCGGAATCGTCGTAGAAATCAGTCTTTTCTCATCGCACTACGACGAAATGATGTGGAAAATCAGCCCCTTCCATCCATCGAACAACGTCAACAACACGGATGCGATCGATTGGAAAAAGCTGCACACGCTTGAGAATGGAAACATCCTCGCGTTCCAGGAAGCGTACGTAAAGAAGCTCATGCTCGAGGCGCGTGATTTCGACAACGTGATTTTCGAGATTCAAAATGAGCCGTGGTCCGATCGGCCCACGCTTACCTCGGTTGTGAATCCGTATCTGCGTCCGCCGGGACGAGACACGTATCCCAACTCAATCGACATCGCGGACGACCTATCGGTAGCGTGGCAAAGCCGAGTCGTTGAGTGGTTGGCGTGGGAAGCAATGACCGGTTCTTCTCCTCCACACATGATTGCGTGGAACTACTCGAACTTCTTCGCTCCGGTCGGCAAATACCGCGCGGACATCATCAACTTCCACTACGCCTACCCTGAAGCGGTTACGCTCAACTACGGCCTCGACAGAGCGATCGCCTACGACGAAACCGGCTTCCTTGGCCGCGACGACGATGCCTATCGCCGCCAGGCATGGAATTTCATGCTCGCCGGCGGCAGCATTTTCGACGCGCTCGACTATTCGTTTTCGCCCGGCCACGAAGACGGCCAAGACTTGGAGCCGAACGGCCCCGGCGGCGGCAGCCCGGCATTCCGCCACCAACTCCGCATCCTGCGCGAATTCCTGAACAAGTTTTCGATTCTGGATTTGCGACCGGATACCACTGTCGTAAAACACGCAAACGGCGTAGTCGCTCACGCACTGTCGAATCCCGGCCACGAATACGCAATCTATCTCGATGGCAAAGGACCGACCGAACTGACGCTGGCGTTGCCGTCTGGCGCTTACGAAGTAGAGTGGATCAACACAAAAACCGGCGCGACCGACAAGAAAGAGGAATTCAACGCGGGCACAGACAAACCGCCGCTCGCCTCTCCGGCATTCGACAACGGAATCGCTCTCCGAATTACCCGAGCTGGGAAATAAACGCCGAGCTACGCAGGCGTGATCACCAAAACCTCGCGCTTTGCGCTCCGAAAAACTGCAAACAAATCGAACAAGCGCTTCAAAAAATATTTCTGCGACAGCAGCTTCAGGCCTCGCGCAGCCTCCGCTCCTTCGACGACGCGTGCGCTCGCATCCATCCACTCGCCTTCTAGCTTTCCCGTGCGGTTACAAGGAGCCACTCTCACGCGCGGACTATTGCGAACTCGTTTGACCTTCCCCGTGTTCTCAACCGTGTAGATGTAGAGCTTTGCGTCCCTTGAACGAATATCCGTGGCGGGATCGGTGGCAAACCACACGGGAGTACGCACGCCCGCACCATTCTTTCGAAACGTCTCGAGATTCAGAAAATCGCGCTTATCCAAAGCCGCAAAATAGTTCGCATCACTCATTGCGATTTTGATGCGGCGGTCACACGGAAGGGCATATCACAAATGTAAGTTCTTAGGGGTCGTTCCTAGCTGGAGCGAACGCCCACAGAAGGCATACGAGCACGAATGTGCTAAGTGGCATGCAGAATCTGCTACTTCGCATAAAACCTCCGTCAAAATATAGTACGTATGCCATAAAACGTAGGCGTATATAAGATCCATGTCAATTAAACATTTAAAACAAAAAGGGAGCCGAAACATCCGGCTCCCCTTCGTTAGCCAAGCCTAAGCCTGGGTAGATGTTAGAATGTGAACTTCACGCCCAAACGAATCGTCCGTCCGAGCTGATAGCGGTTCGGCAAGCCATAGCCGCCGTTCACGGTTACCGGTCCGCCCGTGGAGTTGGTTTGTGTCGCAGCGTTTAGCAACTGCGAAATGTTGTACGGGTGGAAGGTCGCATTGTAGAACGGCGTGCCATCACCCGAGATGCACGACACCCCGGCGGTGGGAGGATTGCCGCAAAGACTTCCGGTTAGCGGGAAAGGAGAGATGTAGTTGTAATTGAATCCGCTGGTGATGTTCTCTTCCACGCTGGTGACAGAGCGCTGGTTGAAGAGGTTCTGGATTGTGGCTGTAAAGCTCACAGTTTTGCTCTCGCTGACCTTGTACGACTGCTGGAAGTTGAAGTCAGTCTGGATGTACCACGGCGTCCGTTGTGTAATCGGGTTGCCGACTGTGATCAATCCGCTAGTCGGATCCTGCGAGATCGGCAGGAACTTGCCGCGATTCGCAACGTACGTCGGGAATGCGCCGCCTGTCAGCCCGCTCGGGAACGCGTCGCCCAAGTCGAGATACGAGGCTTCCGGCGAACCTTGGTACAACACTTGGAAGATACCGAAGTCGCTCACAAACTTGTGAGCCCAGCTCAAGGTGTAATACGTGTAGCCCTTGAACGTGTTCGGGCGATCGGTCGGCAGCAATCCGCTCGAAGAGCCGCCATTGTCGTTCCACGAGAACATCGGTTCATCGAACGAGCGGCTGTTGTTGGGTGAGTTGCGCCCACCACCGCCATCCGCTTCATCCGAGCTGGTCAAACCGGTGTAGTTACCCCACAGCCGGCTCCAGGTATACGAGAACATTCCCGTCCAGTGCTTGGCGGATTGCTTCGTCAGACGGAATTCGACGCCGTCGTAGTCGCGTTGCGCTGGAATCGTCGGAGGGCACGATGAGCACGGTGACGCGCCTGGTTGTCCGGGCTGCAATCCGTACAGGAAGTTGAAGAAATTGTTGTAGGTCGAGTTCACATTTTGTCCCGGATTCACGATGACGAAGGTCTCTCCAACGCCCGGGTTGACGAGCGCAGAGTCTTCGATGACGTGATCCAGACGCCGCCGGTCATAGCGAGCCTCGAACGCCAGGGTCGGGCTGATCTGATAATCAAAACCGACTGTCGATTCGTGCTGCTTGTAGGGCTTTAGGCCCGGAGCCACGCCTTCTTCCGTCAGCGTGCAGGTCGAGCAGGTCGTCGGGTTGGTGCGGAAGTTCTGGTTTTCGAGGAACGTCAATCCGGCGGGAGTCGCGCCGCCGAAATTCGCTTCGCTCGCCGAGTTCGTGCCGATGCCGCCGCAATAGCGGTTCGTGCTGCTGAACACCGGATTGATCGACGCGACGTTGGGCGTATCGAGAGCGTAGTAGCAGTTGCTCCAATACTGGCCGCCGAACGAGCTGATTGCCAGGTTTAGCTTCATCTGATCGTAGAACTGTCCATAGCCGCCGAAGATTTTCATCTTGCCGCGGCCTGTTGGGTCCCAAGCGACGCCGATGCGCGGTGCGATCTTGTCCCCCCATCCGAAGTTGATTGGGTGCGTGATGCCCCCCGCAGGCTGATTCTCTGCCGGGAGATATTCCTTCTCGACACGGAGCCCGGCGTTGATCGTCAAACCGCGCGCGATCGACCACGAATCCTGAACGAAGAAGGCGTTGTTGTTGCTCGTCGCCTGTCCGCCCGATCCATAGTCGAGAACGTTGACGTAGCCGTATTGCCCGGTGCACGAGCCGTAGAGCGCGATGAACGGTGCGCAATTCGCCTGTCCGACAGGACCAAACGGCGTGTACGACGAACCCTGGCCCACGAAGTACTGCACCAGCGGTACGTTGTAGTGCTGGTCGATGTTGTTGTTCAGGTGATTCAGCTGATACCCGAACTTGAAGTTATGCGTTCCGCGCCAGCCGCTCTTGAACCACGCCAGGTTGACGTCGGCTTGTGTACCTTTGCTGGCGTTGTGGCTGGTGAAGTTCTGGCTGTTGGCCAGGTTGAAGAATCCATTCGCCTGCTGTAAGGAAGCTGGCAGGGGATTCCCGAGCGCATCGAGGGCTCCCACGCCGTTCGTGTCCCACTGCGTGAGCGTGCCAGTCGTCGGCAGGCCGAAGTCGTGGTAGTTCTCGAAGTAGTAGCCGAAGCGGCCGGTGAGAATGAGCCGCTGCGTCAAACTGTAGTCTGCTCCCGTGTTCACCGTGAGGTTCGGAGCGGTGAAGCCGACGTTGTGCGAATACGCCGCCGGGTCAACCGTTGACGAAGCGTTGAAGTAGCCCTGGCTCGAATCCGGATTCGGCAGATTTTCGCCGTACTGCTTCGCGAGCTGATACAGCCAGGAGCCGTACACGCGAAGCTTCTTGGTCACTTCGGCATCGACGCGCGCCGTCGTGTAGTACGTGCGCGTGTTTTGAGCGAACTTGACGACGCCGAGCCCGCCCAAGCCGCCGGCCTGGTCGTAGTTCACCGCGCGCTCATCGTTCGCCAGTTCGGGGTTGAATCCCACGAAGAAGAAGATGCGATCGCGCAGGATCGGCCCGCTGAAGGTGAAACCCGGCATGATGTCGCTGGTGTGATCCTTATTTGGTTGATATTCCTGGAACTGTGGATCGAGCAGGCCCCACGATGTTGTCGTCTGGCTCGAAAGAGGATTGTAGCGAGCCTGCGTCGGAAGCTGGTTCGCATCCATCCCGTCGTTTTCGAATTGCGCGAAAACCGAACCGTGATAGTTGTTCGAACCTTTCTTCATGATGACGTTCACAACGCCGCCGAGCGCGCCGCCGTGTTCTGCCTGGATGCCCGAGTTCTTGATCTCGACTTCCTGAATGAAGTCGAACGGAACGCTCGTGTGCGAATAGCCGCCGATCAGGTTGGCTGTTTCCTGCCCTTCAACGAGGTAAGAGTTCTCCGAGTCCGAACCGCCGGCGACCGAAAACCCGAACTGTCCCCCGTTCGCTGTGCTGCCTGGCGACGAACCGCCGGTCCCGTTGCCGCCGTAGCCGCCCATGGAGTTGTTGCCCATCAGCGGTTCATTGCGCGCTGCGGGAGCAAACTGAATGACCGACTGGAACGATCGGCCGTGGGGGATGCTATCGATCACATCCTCCGTCACGTTCGTCGTAGTTACGTTCGTGGTTGTATCGATCTGCGGCGCCGCGCCGGTCACTTCGATGACCGACGTCGTCTTGCCGACTTCCAGGTTAATGTCGACGGTCGGCAGGTGGCCGACTTCCAGAATGAATGTCCGTTTCTCAGTGTTGAAGCCAGCCGCCGTCACCGTCAGCGTGTAGCTGCTGGGCGGCAGGTTTGCGAAACGATAGTAGCCTGACGCATCCGTTTGAACTGTTTTGGTACCGATGAGGGCCGGAGCCGTCACGGATACCGTTGCGTTTGGTACGGACGCGCCCGAGGGATCCTTTACTGTCCCTACGATGCCGCCGGTTGTTTCTTGCGCGAATGTATAACCGACCAACAAAAGCAAACTGCACAGACACACCACGAGTGTCTTAAAGACACGTACGCCCACCACCATCTTCGATCCTCCTGATTGCATGGAACGGAACTACACCCCTATCAACCGCAGCTTTTGGAGGCTGCGCTGATCCTACCCGTGAGCACTTGATTGTTGCTTGATCCCACCACCACTACCCTTGTCATCCCAATCCCAGCCGGAAACAAACTCTCCAGCTTCAAACGGGACAACCACCGAGCCTTCTTTATATAAAGTCTCTGTGAATTGCAAGAAATTTTGCAAAATTTAGCCGAATTCCTGAAGTGTCGGTCAATGTGGTACTAGACGTCTTACACACCATTCCCACTCGCCAAAACCTCACTCAAAGAGAATCTGTGAAGGAAAAAGCGGTGCACGTGCGCGGCCAGTGTAAAAATCATGTAAACCGTAGATTAATTTAGCTCTTACAATTCGGTGCGTTGATAAACCAAGTAGAGCTGCTACTGGTTCTCATAGCGATATATGAAAGTATGTAGTGTTGAACTACGACTACTGCACTGCAGGCACGGGACGCACCTAGTAATAGAACTTGATTGCGCTCCGTGTTTGACGAAGAGTCACGCGTTCACGATATAGACTCATGAAGTGCCTTAGCTGGTGGCGGACCCGTGCCGAATGCGTTCTGCTAGGGTACGCGCCCTCTGACGAGCTATCTCGACGAACTGCGGATTCCCCGAGATTTGATCGAGCGTCGGCAGCGCTCGCTGAGGTTCCGGCAACATGTTCCGATTCAGATCGGCTTCGAATTGAAGCAAGGCGTCGTTGATTCCCAGCCGGTCATACTTCATTCGTCGCGCCAGTAACTCGACAAGCTCTTCCTGCCGTGCAAGCCCCTCAAATATTTGCAGAAGCTGGGCCGCGGCAGTATTGAGCGTGTAATTAAATTTTACCTCGTGCGCCTCGGATCCTTGTTCCCAGCGAAAAGTCTTCTCTCCGAGATTTGCAATCTTCCGGTGTACGTCCAAATCTTGATTTTGAAAATGGTTCATCTGTCCGGCTAACTCAAACATTTTCGCGCGAAGCTCCGCGCCAACCTCAAACGGCGACTTCCCGGGATCTTCGTCGATCTGCCGGATTTCGTAGGTCGCCTTGTCGGTGTCCTGGGAAACGATAATCTCGATGAATTCAGGCGTGCTCTCTTTAAACACGCGACGAAAGGTCAGCTTCGCCGCCGAAGTAGCGGGCGCGCCTACCGTGTGCGAAGTCGACGGAATAACAAAAGTTCGTGCAGCCGTCGAAGAAACGAATGCAGCCAGCGCAAAAAGTAGCGTGAGGCTGAGTGAAACTCGTGTGATTCGAAACGCCGCTTTGAGAGCTATTCCGCTCATAGCCTGCTTAGATGCCAGCCACGCCGACCGGCGTTTCACGCCCATCCCTGCGTGTCGTCCTGGCGGCACGAGTTCGACCCGCCGGTTGCCCGGCCGGAATCCCAAATCGTACGCGCGCCTGGTCTGCCTGAATATGGCACAGCGCCACCGCCAGCGCATCCGCCGCATCCGCCGGCTCTGGCATCTCGCTCAGCGACAGCAGCGCCCGCACCATCAACTGAATCTGCCGCTTATCCGCATGCCCATAACCCGCGACCGATGCCTTCACCTCGCGCGGCGAATAGCTGAAAACCGTCACCCCATGTTGCGCCGCAGCCAGCAGCACCACCCCTCGCACTTCCGCCAACCGCAGCGCCGTCCGCACGTTCAGCGCGCTAAATATCGACTCGACCGCCATCACTGCCGGCTCAAATTTCTGGATCAGCTCGCAAATCAGTGAGTGGATATCATGCAGCGCCGCGCCCGCGCATTCCTTCTGCCTCTTCGTATCGACGCGAAACGCCCCATAGTCGAGCATTTTGCAGCGTCGCCCATCCGTCTCAACGACGCCATACCCGGTCGGCCCCGCCGCCGCAGGATCCAGCCCAAGCACACGAATCGCACGCTTTGTTTCGACGCCGACAGCGTCAACCACCGGTAGGGAACTCATCGTGTGACAGTCTACGGCCTTCGACAAGCCGCTTCCAGCGGTTTGTCCGCCGCAGTTGTCACAGATAAGCTAAATCTGAAGTTGCAAAGAAAAGTTGGTCAACGAAAGAAAGAAGGAAACCTAGTTCGCCCCGACAGCCGCCTGAATCTCCGACTCATCGATATCGAAGTTCGCATACACATGCTGCACGTCATCATGCTCTTCCAGCGCTTCCACCAGCCGCACCATCTGCGTAGCCTGCGCACCCGTCAGCTTCACGTAGTTCTGCGGCACCATCCCAACTTCCGCGGTCGCCGGCGCAATCCCCGCCTTCGTCAGCGCTTCCTTCACCTTTTCCAGCGCTTCCGGCGGAGTCGTCACATACCAGCCCGACCCGTCATCCTTCAAATCATCCGCGCCCGCTTCCAGCACAATGTCCATCACCTTATCTTCCGACGCCTGCTCCTTCGGAACCACAATCTCGCCCTTGCGGCTGAACATCCATCCCACCGCGCCCGCTTCGGCCATGTTCCCGCCGTTCTTGCTCATCAAATGCCGAAACTCGCCGACGATGCGATTGCGATTCGTCGTCACCACCTGAATCAGCATCCCCACGCCGCCCGGTCCATATCCTTCGAAGGTTGCCTCTTCATACTGCTCGCCTTCGAGCTGCCCCGTGCCGCGCAAAATCGCGCGCTCGATATTTTCGTTGGGCATGTTCTCGTTCTTGCCCGCCAAAATCGCCGTCCGCAGCCGCGGATTCGAATTCGGATCGCCGCCCCCAATGCGCGCCGCAATCGTGATTTCTCGAATCACTCGCGTGAACACGCGTCCGCGCTTCGCGTCGGTGGCCGCTTTTTTGTGCTTGATTGTGGCCCACTTTGAATGCCCAGACATGACACGTCCTCTTCTGTCAGCGACCGTGCAGCCCGAACCGTCGCTCGGCGTCGGCTTTCTGCGCGATCCAGTGGATGAATTTTTGGGCGTCCGGCTCGCGATCTTCCATCGGCCGGGCCGCGCTATTTGCGGTGCGGAGACTTCGGTATACCGCTTACCCTGCGGAACTTACGCAGTTTAGCACAGCCGGTGGCGTCAAGAAACGGGCTATACTCGCCCAAAGACGCCCAAAGACCATGACCGAGCGCAGACTCCGCGTTCTCACCATCGCTTCCCACCCGGTTCAGTACGGCGCTCCTCTGTTTCGCCTCATGGCCCGCCATCCCAAGCTCGATTTTCAAGTCGCCTATTGCAGCCTGCGCGGAGCCGAATCCGGCTACGACCCCGAGTTCGGCGCCAATGTCCAGTGGGACGTCCCCCTCCTCGACCGCTACAAATGGACGCACATCCCCAATCGCGGCAATGGCACTGAAAGCTTCTGGGCCTGGCGCAACACCGACCTCTGGAACTTCATCCGCCACGAAAAATTCGACGCCATCATCTCTCACATCGGCTACACGCACGCCACCTTCTGGATTTCCTACTTCGCCGCCCGCAGCAAACGCATCCCTTTCCTCTTCGGCACCGACGCCTCGCGCATCGAACCTCGCGACGACAGCAAGCTGAAGCTCGCGTTAAAAAAAGTCCTCTGGCCCGCCGTCTTCAGCCTCGCCGGACAAATCCTGACCGCGTCCTCCGCCGGTCGCGACCTCATCATCTCGCTCGGTTTCCCTCCCGACCGCGTCTCCATGACGCTCATCACCGTCGACAACGATTGGTGGCTCGCTCAAGCAAACGCGATCGATCGCGCCGATGCCCGCAAATCTCTCGCCTTCGCGCCCACAGAAAAAATAATTCTGTTCTGCGCCAAGCTCCAGCCGTGGAAGCGACCGACGGATCTCCTGCACGCATTCGCATCAGCCGCGATTCCAGACGCGAAACTGGTTTTTGCCGGCGACGGCGCACAGCGCGCCGAACTCGAAAGCGAAGCCGCAGCCCGCGGGATCTCCGGCAAAGTCCAGTTCCTCGGTTTCGTCAATCAATCCCAACTTCCAAAGCTCTACAAAGCTGCCGACCTGATGGTCATCCCTTCCCATTACGAGCCCTTCGGCTTGGTCGTCAACGAAGCAATGTTGTGTGGCTGCCCGGTCGTCGCCAGCGACCGCGTCGGCGCAGTCCACGACCTCGTCACCCACACCGAAACAGGCTATGTTTTTCCATGCGGCGTCACCGACATCCTCGCGTCGCTGTTGCAAACTGCGCTCAGCGACCCCATCCGCCTCGAATCGATTCGCCAAAAGGCGCTGCAAAGAATCAGTATGTGGACTCCGCAAGCCAGCGCCGACGCTCTGGTCGAAGCCGTCGAGCGAGCGACCTCTCGCTCCGCCAGGCCCGTTCCGGCCGCCCAAGTCTCTTCGGAAAAATTCTCGTGAAGTTGTTGATCTACTCCCACTATTTCACGCCCAGCGTTGGCGGAGTCGAAACCATCGTCACACTGTTGGCCCGCAAATTATCCGACACTGGCAAACCTCCCGGCGCAGACGCAGCCGAAAAATTAGAAGTCACTGTTGCAACGCAAACCTCCGCCTCCAACTTCGACGATCGAACACTTCCATTTCCCGTCGTTCGCACTCCTTCCTTCTTCCATCTCTGGCGCCTGATCCGTTCCGCAGACGTCGTCCACATCGCCGGCCCTTCGCTCGCCCCCATGCTCCTCGCAAAACTTGCGCGCAAACCATACGCCGTCGAACATCACGGTTACCAGGCCATCTGCCCCAACGGCGTCTTGATTCATCAACCAGAGCGCGCAATTTGCCCTGGTTATTTTCAGGCGAAGCGTTACGGAGCCTGTATCCGTTGTCAGCAACAAGAGATGTCATTGCCACGCGCGGTTGCCAAATTGCTCGAGATGTTTCCGCGCCACTCCTTGAGCCGTGCCGCAAACTCCAACATCTTCATCACCCGCCATAGCCTCGACCGCCACCGCTTACCTCAAGGCCAGGTGATCTACTACGGCATCGAACCCGCTCAAAACACCGAATCCCAGCGCGAGCAACCGTCGCCAGGAACGCGCGACTCAAGACCCGAACCCGCCTGCTTTGCCTACGTCGGTCGGCTCGTTCCAGAGAAAGGTCTCAACACTCTTCTTCGTGCGGCTATGCTTTTGAAGGATGAGAACCTCAGGTTTCAAGTTCTTCTCATCGGCGACGGCCCCGAGCGCGCGGATCTGGAATCGCAGATAGCCGCCAACAATCTCCAGGACATCCTTCGCGTCACCGGTTTTCTGCGAGGCTCGGCGTTGACCGACCAGATGAGCCAAGTCGACGCCGTCGTCATGCCCTCGGTATGGGAAGAAACCGCCGGTCTAGCCGCTATCGAACAAATGATGCGCGGGCGCCTCGTAATCGCGTCCGACATCGGCGGCTTGGGAGAAGTCGTCGGTGACGCCGGGCTCAAATTCCTCGCCGGTAAGGCCCGACCCCTCGCCGATCAAATGAAAAAAGTAATCCAGAACACCGAAGAGGTCGCCGCTCTGGAAAAGCTTGCCCACGATCGAGCCCAGTCGCTCTTCCACGCCGACCGCATGGTCGCCGAACACATAGCCGCATACCGCCAAATCCTCTGAATTATTTTTGTCTACCTATCGTAGTAAACTGAGTGGTAAACTAACGTACTCTATAAATCAAATCTGTCGCCACTCGAACATCACCGAGGTCTTCCTATGATTGGAACTGCGACACCATCAGGTCTCCACGATTTCGTATTCAACGTCGTCGGGAGCACTCTGCCCGCGCGCGGACGCGCCCTCGATCTCGGCGCAGGCCCCGGCGCCATGAGCGAGCGCCTCCATTCCCTCGGATTCGACGTGTTGGCAGTCGATCGCGACGCATCCGTCTATCAAGGCCATCCATCATTCCAAACACAAGATCTGAACGACCATCATTTCGCCCAAGCCATCGGCCCAGCCTCCTTCGACCTGATCGTCGCCGTCGAAGTCATCGAGCACGTCGAGAGCCCCATCAATTTCCTCCGAAACATCGCGCAACTCCTCACGCCCAACACCGGCTGCGCGGTGATAACCACTCCGAACGTCGATTCACTTCCGGCGCGTCTTCGCTTCTTGTTTGGTGGCAAAATCCGAACGATGGACGAATACAGCGATCCGACGCACATTTCTCCGATTTTTTCGGACTTGTTGCGCCGGCAATTCCTGCCGCAGGCGCGTCTCAAAATCGCAGCGCATAAGGTGTTTCCGCCCAGGGGCTATCAGCTCACTCGCAAGCCGTTCGCGCTCCCCTTGGCGTTGCTTGCGTCCGTGTTACCCGGTGATTCTGTGCTCGGCGACAATCACATCTTCATTCTGGATTCTGCCACGTGAGAGCCGCCGCCGATGTAATGCTGCCCGGCGCCCGCCGCGGACTTGTGATCGGTTTTACTTTCGTCGTCATCGCGATTTTTGGCATCTACGAACTCTCCGGCCTGATCCTCAACAACGACGTCATCAGTCTTTCTCTTGTCGCCATGGTCTGCGTCGCCGGCGCCTTCGTCCTCGCCATCCTGCGCAATTGGCGGAACGGCGTCTATTGCCTCATCGCCTGGCTGCTTTTCGAAGATTTCATCCGCAAATACGCCGGCAACAATATGGCGATCTATTTCGCCAAAGATATTCTGACCGCCATCGTCTACCTCTCCTTTTTTCTCGCGTATCGCCGGCGAGACAAGGATCTGGTAATCGCCCGTCCTCCCTTTCTTCCCGCCCTTCTCGTTTTCATCTGGTTCGCCGCATTGCAGATATTCAATCCCGGATCAACCACCGTCTTCTTCGGCTTGATGGGAATGAAGCTGTATTTCTACTACACGCCACTTTTCATCATCGGCTACTCGCTGATCAATTCCGAAAACGACCTTCGCCGTTTTTTCTATTTCAATCTCGCTCTGATGTCCGTCATCGCCATCCTCGGCATCGTGCAGGCCGTCGTCGGCCCGACGTTTCTGAATCCGACAATCCTCGCCGACGATATTCGCACTTTGAGCCAGACCTATCGTGAGGCGCCAATCTCAGGCGTCCTGGTTTATCGCCCAACGTCCGTTTTCGTGAGTACCGGCCGTTTCGGCAATATGCTCGTTGTCTCCTGGATGATTGTTTTCGGCTTCAGCGGTTACTTGCTCATGCGCTACCGCAAAGGGAGAATCTACGCTTTCCTCGCCGTCGCGCTGATCGCCGCGGGCGCCGTCATGTGCGCTTCGCGCGGCGTCTTCATGTGGACGTTAGGCAGCAGCATCGTTGGCGGCGCCGCTTTCCTCTGGGGAGCCCCTTGGCGTCAAGGCGAAGCGCGTCGCATTCTAAAGACCCTGCAGCGCGCGGCCCTTGGAATCACCCTTGGCATGGCTCTGCTTTTCTGGCTTTTCCCTGAGGCGTTTGTGAATCGTCTCAAGGTCTATTCGGAGACTCTCGATCCGCGCAGCCCGACCAATGAATTGGTTCTTCGCACGCGCGACTACCCTCTGGCGAATTTCCTCGGCGCTTTTGACAACCCGCGTTGGCCTTACGGCTTCGGTCTCGGCACAGCGTCGCTCGGCGGCCAATACGTGACCCGTATCTTCGGTGTTTCCACTCCGACCGAACCGGTCGAGAGCGGTTTCGGATGTCTCGTTCTGGAAATGGGCGTCGTCGGACTAGCCTTGTGGTTCATCATGAGCGTCGCCGTTTTGTTTTCAGCGTGGAAAGTCGTTCGCCAGCTTCGTGGCTCGCCCTGGTTTCCTCTTGCCTTCATGATTTTCTGGTACGCGTTCTTGCTGCTCCTGCCGTTCACCTTCCAGGGAATTCAGGCCTATCAAGACTTTGTGCTGAACGCTTACCTCTGGCTGCTACTCGGCGTTCAGTTCCGCCTGCCCAAGTTGGCACAATCCGCGCACGCGACAGCCAATTCGTCGCAGCCCGTTGCTGCTCGCGTCTCGTTCGTTACTCCCGCTCCATACGCCTCCGGGAACATCTGACTTGCGTCTAGCGGTCGTCACTCCGTTCGTCGATCGGCAGCACGGCACCGAGCGCGCCCTCGCCGAATTGCTCGATCGCCTCAGCCGCGAATACGCCTGTGAAATTCACCTCTACGCCGAGCGCGTCGCAGACCTCGCCGTCACGCCGTCCAGCAACGCCCCACGAACCCCGTCCGCCGCCCACGCCCCGATACCCGTCGACCAGCCCGCCACCCAAAACCAAGAGCGCATCGCTCAGCCCGTCACCCGAACCCAAGAGCGTGTCATCCTGAGCCGTCCGAAGGACGGCGGAGGATCTCAACTTCCAACGCACCACCTAATCCAACAGCGCGTCTCCACGAACGCTCAACACGCCGGCTCGATCACCTGGCACCGCGTTCCCACTATCCCCGGCCCGCACCTTTTCAAATTCCTCTTCTGGATTCTCGCCAACTCCGCGATGCGCCGGTGGCATCGCCTCGCTCACGGCCTACGCTTCGATCTCGTCTTCTCTCCCGGCATCAATTGCCTCGACGCCGATTTCATCGTGGTCCACGCCCTGTTCCGCAGACTGCGTGAACTGTCCGGCGTACAAGCCCAGGCAGGTGAAACAAATAACGTCAGCCTATTCCGCCGTCTGCATCGGAGCGCTTACTACGCCACCGTCGCCACGCTCGAGCGCATCGTCTACACAAATCGAAAAACACGCCTCGCCGCAGTCTCGCGTCGCACCGCCGATCTGCTCGCTCGCTATTTCAATCGCACCGACACCACCGTGATCTACAACGGCATCGACACCGATCAATTCTCCGTTCCCGCAAGGCTCGCGCACCGCCAGGGAGCGCGCTATCGCCGCAACTTCACGGACAAAGAACTCGTCCTCCTGCTCATCGGCAACGACTGGCGCGTAAAAGGCCTGCCCACAATCCTCGCGGCCATGGCCGCAACACGCGACCTGCCTCTCCGCCTGATTGTGATTGGATCCGATATCCCAACAAGCTTTCAAAGCAATGCTCAACAACTCGGAATCGCCGACCGCTGCCGATGGGAATCCCCGCGCGCCGACGTCATCGATTTCTACGCCACCGCCGACATCTACGTCAGCCCCAGCCAGGAAGACTCATTCGGTCTGCCCGTCGCTGAAGCCATGGCCTGCGGCCTCCCCGTAATCACTTCGAAATTCGCTGGAGTCTCCGAACTAATCCAAAACGAACGCGACGGCCTCATCATGCCCGACCCAACAAACCCCGCCGTCCTGGCCGAACTCCTCCGCGGCCTCTACGCCAACCCCAGCGCCAGCACCACCCTCGGCAACGCCGCCGCAATCACCGCCCAATCCTGGACCTGGAACCGCAACGCCACCGCCATTTGGCAATGGCTCCAATCCGCCAAGCGCAATCAATGATGCCGCTGAACTAATCCTGCCATTTCGACCGAAGTAAGCCGGCGCCTTTTCTTCGCGTTCGCTTCCTGCGAACGCGCCGGCTTACGTTGCGGAGAAATCTCTCTTCGATCGATCCACAACTCTCGGAATGCGGCACTCCCGGGCCGCTTTTACCCCGCTCCCGACCGCCCGACTCCGTTTCGTGCAACGCGTGACCAAAACGCCTCTTAGTTCACGAACGAGGAGGTCGTCACTGCGGCGGTAGCGAACCCGTTCATCTCGCGCCCAGCCTTTACCAGTCAACAGTCACTAACCCTTCCGCCCAATCCTGCCTTCCACCGCCTTCCGCGTTGCCTCCATCGTAAACTCCAGCGACTCCTGCGGAATGCTCGTCACAAACGGCTTCACCATCCACGCCAGCCCCGTCGGAATATCCCGCGTCAGCGACACCACTTCGCTCTGCACATAAACTCCCCCATCACGCTCAACCACCCGCCACCACGTATCCATCCTCCACAAGAATCCATCATCATCGCCCGGAGGCTTCAACCGCTCATCGTTCTTGCCCGGATTCTCCACCTGAGAAGTCCTCACCGTCGAACTCCGGCTATGAGCCAATGTGGGCGAATCGCGGAAATACCGCACATCGTGCTCCGTATCCAGCACAACGGTCACAACCTTGTGCCGCCGAAATCGCAGCAGCACCCGAAAATGATCGCCATCCCGCGACTCGATCTTCGACCGTTCCACATCCGGTGCGTAATACGTCGACTGGTGATCGTAATCCTCAAGAATCGCCAGCACATCGTCCACATGTGCCCCAGGAATAAACGCCAGCCCCACCCAGTGATGAATCATCCCGTCCGGCACCGGAATCTCAGCCCCGTTGTCCCGCGTGTCGAGCTTGCTCATCTTGATCGCGCCTTGCTTCAGCTCGGCATAAGCCTTCGCTCGATCCCCCTCCGGCAGCGCATCAACCCAAAGCAAGTGCTGCCCGCTTTGCAACTCGCGCTGATTACGCTGCTCAGTCAGCGCCACATACCGATCAAACGCCGCATTCGTAGCAGGCCGCAGCTCCACCCCCGGCGCTGCAGCAACCGGCCAACAAGCGATGGCAATCGTCACAGCCACGCTGAACACCGCGCGCGCCGCGTACCCAACCTCTGCCCCTAAACCACGATGCATCACCATTCGATTCTGACCGACCCCATTCCGTTTACGAAACCCTTTGCCTTCGTGGCACAGGCACTCTTGCCTGTGAGCCGTTCGAATGCGTCGCCGCAAGCTATTGAATTCACGGACACTTACCGAGCTTCACCGAGCCCCGCCGCGAGCCTAACCCCCATAGAATCAAATTCTTACGCAAAAATCACACCTAAACCACGCAGAATCACATTCTTAGAAAAAAAGAGTAGGGGGGTGGGTCCAGCCTGTCCAAAAACAAACAGCGCCGGTTTGCGCCGGCGCTGTAGAGAAGGAAGCTAAATCTGGCGGGTTGGGTTAGCTCGCACACGACCCCTTTCGGAGCCGCTGTCCCCGCGCGGCCCCCAACCCGTTATAGACAACTTACGGGAGGTCCCCATTGAAGCCAATGGACCGAAGGCCTCAAAGATTTCGGTACCCGCGTTTTGGTACTAGCAACTTCCAGCCTTATAACCGCCGTATAATCAGTTAGATGCAGGCCGAGAAATGACGGCAAGTACTAAGGACCCCCATTTACGCCGCTCAGGAAGCCTCCGAGGTGCCCGGTCGCTGAAATGAGCAGCATCCCAACCAATTCCAGCGCATATCGCCACCAAACGGGGATCTCGACACCACCCTTTCTCCGACCCAGGAAATGGAGCGCCCAGATCGTCCAGATTGTGAGACTCGAAAGCACTCCGAGGATGAGGTGCAGTCGTAAGATCCCCTTCAGCGCCTGCCCCTCCAGAGCAAACTGCCAGGCCAGAATCCCAGTCGCCATCACGGGAATCGTAAAAACCGCCGCGACCGTCAGGTTATAGAAGGCGGCGTCTTCAAACGCCTTCCGGTTCTTCCATAGGGCCGCTACGTCAAAGGCCACCCCCACGATGCACAGCGCGATCGGGAAGTGAACCAGCACGACGTGCTGTGCATGCTTCGCCATCAGCGCATTCCTCAAATCAAACGGATTGAGCGCCGCTACCACGCTGAGCATTTCCGATGGATCTAGCATCGCCGTCGCCCCGCACTCTTCGGATTAAATGTGGTTTGCATTGTCGTTATCCTGGTTACTGGACGATAACCTTGCCGGTCATCTTCGGATGAACCGAGCAGAAGTACGGGAAGTTCCCGGCTTTGTCGAAGGTGTACGAAAACTTCTCGTCGGTATCGAGCACCTTCGATTTGAAAACCTTGTCGTCGCTCACGACGGTATGAGGAATGTCGTCGCGGTTTGTCCAGATCACCGTTGTTCCCGGCGCGATCGTGATCGTCTGCGGCGAAAAGCTGAAGTTGTCGACTTTCACTTCCACAACTTTGCCCGCAGGCGCTGCTGCTTGCGTCGTTGCCTTTGAAGTTGCCTGCGCCGCTGAAGGCTCCGCTGTTGTTCGCGCTGGCGCGCCGAATGCGAACACCTCCTCGACGCGGGTTGTTGCTGCCAGAACAGAAAACACTGTTGCGAGAACTGCAATTCCAATGCGCACACCAATACTCATCGTCTTTCTCCTTTGCATTTCAGATTTCACAATATTTCGTGCGTGTGTGACTTGACCTGGTTGGTTCTGATCGAGATGCTTCTATGGAGCGCCGATCTGGAAACGCTTCGCTGGCACTCAAACCGATCGGCGCCCTCGCCTAGCCGAGCTTTGAATCGACGACAGCCAGCGCGTGCTGCCCGCGCACATAATTCACTGATGTAAGTCCGAGATAGCTTCGCAGCTGCTCCGCCGGCACTTTCATCGGCCCGGGCGAAGGAGCCTGTCCCGGCGCAGGCTGCGGAAACGCCGTCGAAGCCGCCGTGTGAAATGTCACGTTGCCTTCGACTTTCTGCATCACCTGGTGAATGTGTCCGTTCAATACGGAGACCGATCCGAACTTCTTCAAATATCCCAACGCCTGCGCGCTGTCTTCCGTGCCCCATCCCCACTCCGGGTACACCGTCCACAGAGGAATGTGCGCAAACACAACGATCGGTGTGCTCGATTTCAGGTGCTTCACATCGTCTTCCATCCATTCCAGCTGATTGCGCCCGAGCGTCCCGAGTCCGCCCGCTTTCAGGTTCATCACGTTGACGAGCCCGATGAAGTGAACGCCTTTCTTGTCGAAGCTGTACCAGCCAGAACCCTTCGAGCTTTTGCCGTAGCGCTCGAGGAATTGCTTGCCGTCGTCTTCCAGCACATCGTGTTCGCCCGGAACGAAGAACGTCTCTTTGCCCGTGCTCTTCAGAATCTGATCGACAGCATCAAATTCATCCGGCCGCGAAAGGTGACTCACATCGCCGGTGTGCAACAAGAATTCCGGAGCCACCGTCGCCCCCTTGATCTTGTCGACTGCCGCCTGCAACGTCGCCGCCACATCGGGATTCGCCGCCTTGTTGAATCCCATATGGCTGTCGCTGATCTGCACGAAGCTCAATTCTCCAGCCGCATCGGCCGACTTCGGATCAGGCATGCGGTTTAGCGCGAACGATTTCAATACCCCGCCCTGCATCACGCAAAGCGTGCCCGTCCCCGCCCAAGCCATGCACTTCAAAAACCCTCGACGGTTGATTCCGTCGTGATTGTGGTCATACAGAAGTTCGTCTTTTTTCGGATCGCTCATTTCATCTCCTTGCCACGTCAGTCCTTGCCACGTCAGCCAACGCATCGCACCTGTTGCGAAAAATACGGGACGGCGCAGTCGTGATTTTGTCCAGGGTTGCCGCGCCGCCCCGCTGACGTGTTGCACCTTCCTCAACCGAGGCCCGCCGGGTTTTATTCCGCCTGGAGCCGATTTTTCGTTGTGTAATTCGTCTAAAATAGCGGGAATAAAATCGCGTGCAGGGCGGTCTATAACGATGAGTCCGGGTGTCGAAGGAAGCGATTTGGGCGTGTTGGATTTACAGGAGCGAGCTCGCTTTGAGCAGCTCGTGCTGCCCCATGTGGACGCGGCGTTTAACCTCGCCCGCTGGGTGCTGCGCGGGCGCAACGACGCGGAAGACGTCGCGCAGGAAGCTTTGCTGCGCGCGTACCGTTTTTTCCGCGGCTTCAACGGGGCCGATGCGCGCGCTTGGCTCCTGCAAATCGTGCGCAACGCGTGCTATAGCTGGCTGGAGAAGAATCGCCCAATGGACCTCTCAACCGAATTCGACGAACAACTGTATCCGCAATCGAGCGCGACACCCGAAGCGCTCGCGATCGCAGGAGACGACAAGCAACGACTCACGGCAGCGCTCGAAACACTACCTCCACGCTTTCGCGAAGTTCTCGTCTTGCGGGAACTCGAAGGCTGCTCATACAAAGAAATCGCATCGATCACGTCGATGCCGATCGGCAGCGTGATGTCCGCGCTCTCCCGAGCGCGGCAACGATTGCAGCAGTCGCTGACTCAGGGTGCGTCGGCGAAGAATGCGGAGGCCCAACGTGAGCTGTGAACTGACGCACTCCATTCTCCACGGTTATCTCGACGGCGAACTCGACGCGGCACGCGCCGCGGATTTCGAGCAGCATCTACTTTCGTGCCCACAGTGCGTCGCCGAAGTCGAAGAGCAAGAGAATTTGCGCTCCGCGATTCAACGCGCCGGATTGCGCGAGCGCGCTCCCGAAAAGATCCGGCGCAATCTGCAAGCTGCGATCAGCGGAACGAGCACGACGGGAGAGCCGGTGAAGACAGTCACACCGATTCGTGCGAAGTCATCGATTCGTCCCACGTGGTGGCTCACGCTAGCCGCCGCGGCTGTGTTCGTAATCGTTCTTGGTTCACGAATGCTTCCGAATCTGACGCAAGGCCGCGGCGGAAACGAAATGACCGCAGCCATCGTCGATGCACACTTGCGTTCGCTTCAGCCCGGACATCTTGAAGACGTGATTTCAACCGATCAGCACACGGTCAAGCCGTGGTTCGACGGGCGTATCGATTTCGCGCCTCCGGTGCAGGACTTCGTCTCCGACGGCTTCCCATTGCAAGGCGGGCGACTCGATGTGGTTCAGGGAAAAACCGTTGCGGTCCTTGTCTATGGCCGCCGCAAGCACATCATCAACGTTTTCATTTGGCCCACGAACGAGCAGGACACCGCACCGCAACAGGGCTCACAACTCGGCTACAACTGGGTCGATTGGCGAAAAGGCGGGATGGAACTCGTGGCGATTTCCGACGTCAGCGCTCCGGATTTGACAGCTTTGCAAAAGCTGATCGCGCAGTGACGGAATTCAGAAATCGGGAATTGGAAAATTGAAATTAGAATGACCGCGCGACGGGCCGCGTTCAGCGCGATGGCAGTGTGAGAATCCGCTAACGCAACAGAGTCGCAGGGGGGCGCGGCGATTATTGCGGTGTTTGTTCGTAGGCGTGGGTCGCGGTGTATTGTACCGGTTCCCGCTTTTCGTGAATTGCGTGCAGAGCGACGCTGCGGGTTTTGCCTGGATGGACCGCGACGTTTTCCCAATCGCTGGAAACGCCGTTGCTTGTCGTTGCGCGGATCGCGTAGACATCGCCCTTCAATTTTGAAATCGTAAAATGACCATGCGCGTCGGCATGCGCCATGTGGGGCGCGGTACCCCCGGCGGTCTGGTAGGTCACGACGGCGTTGGGAATGGGCTTGTTGTCGGCGCCGAGCACCACGCCGGTCACGACTCCCGATCCGCCTTGCGGCGCTGCGGCAACATTCATCGCGCCAAGCAGACTGCCAGACAGCACCAACATCACTCCGGCAACTCGTGCGTTTTTCATTGAACTCTCGTTTCTGCTGCCGCCCCGGTCGATCGCGAGACGGCGATTCCGACTGCAGGCGCACCGCTATCGGCGCCTGCTTCTGCTTGAATTCATTTTAATTTGGGACGGGGAAGCACTCACGCGCCGCGGAGTCCAGTCGTGCCCCAAATCAACCTGAACACACGGACAGGTGCAATCCGACGCCTTACTTCTCGTCGAGAATTTCGCGCACCATGCGAGCCAGCGTCGTGGGACTGTAGGGTTTCTGCAAATATCGGCCGCTCGTCCCTTCCGGAACCAACTCCGATTCCGAGGAATACCCGCTCGTAAAAACAACGCGCACGCCCGAATATTTCTGCGCCAACTGGTCGGCCGCCGCCGGTCCGCCCATCTTGGGCATGATGACGTCGAGAATTGCCAGCGCCGGCTGTTCGTGCTCCGAAAGGCGCAGCGCCTCTTCGCCATCCGCCGCCGAGAGCACGCGATACCCGAGACTCACGAGCGTCTGCCGCGCCATTTCGCGAATCGACTCGTGATCTTCAGCGAGCAAAATTGTTTCGCTGCCACGCATTTCCGCTCGCGACGACACCGTCGACTTGGCTGCCGCGCCGTGCGCGGCGCCGGCCTCCATCGCGGGCACGTATACGCGAAACAAACTGCCGTGCGTCGGCTCCGTGTACACGTGGATGAATCCGCCGTGCTGTTTCACGATGCCGTAGACGGTGGCGAGCCCCATGCCCGTGCCTTTGCCGCGTTCTTTCGTCGTGAAAAAGGGCTCGAAGATGCGTTCGCGCGTTTCCGGATCCATTCCCGAGCCCGTGTCGGAAACGGATAGCACGGCATAACGTCCGGGATTCACGTAGGGATAGAAGCGGCAGTACGGTTCATCGAGTTCGACCATTTCGGTTTCGATCACCAGCCGACCGCCCTGCGGCATGGCGTCGCGCGCGTTGATGCAGAGATTCATGAGCACTTGTTCGAGCTGTGTCGGATCGGCCTTCACCGGGTCGAGCGGCATGGTCGAAAATTTGACGTCGATACTTTTATCGATGACTTTGTCGAGCAGGCTGTGGAGCCCGTTCGCGACGGTGTTGAGATCCACAGCTCGGGGCTGGAGCACCTGGCGCCGCGCGAACGCCAGCAACTCACGCGTGAGAGCGGCCGCTCGATCGGCTTGTTCGCGAATGCGCTCGAACCGCTCGGTCATCTCCGGATTGTCGCGGCTATGTTCGAGCCCCATTTCCGCCCATCCCAGGATCGCACCCACTACGTTGGTAAAATCGTGCGCCACGCCACCGGCGAGTTGTCCGATGGCCTCGAATTTTTGCGATTGCCGCAATTGCCGCTCGAGCGCGCGTAGTTCGGTGACGTCTTCGGCGATCACTTCGAACGCATCGGATTCCTCGGCCGAAGACAATCCCCTCAGGTGCAGACGCACCGCGAGAATTCCGCCATCTCTGCGTTTCCACTCCGCTTCCGCGCCGTGAATCTGGCCGAATTCCCGGCAGCTTGCCATCAAGCGAGCGTACTGCTCCGGGAAACGAAACAAGTCACGCGCGAGATTCAGATCTGCGATGCCTTCTTCTGAAGCGCAGCCCAACATACGGCGCAGCGCAGGATTCGCATCGAGAAACGCGCCATCGCCCGAGACGCGCGCGATTCCATAGACTGCGTGTTCGACGAGGCTGCGATTTCGCGTCTCGGAAACGTGTAGAGCTTCATGCGCGCGCTGATTTTCGTCGCGCAGGGCTTTTTCGCTCAGCGCGCGATTCAGCGCGACCGGCAAGCGCTTCAGGCGATCCTTCAGTATGTAGTCGCTGATGCCTTGCTTGATGCAATCTACGGCGGCTTCTTCGCCGAGCGTCCCGGTCACCAGAAAAAACGGAATATCGCGTCCCGCGGCGCGCAGATCCGTGAAGGCCTCGATGCCGCTCCAGCCGGGCAAGCGATAGTCGGCGAGCACGGCGTCGAAGGAGCCATTCTTCAGCAGCCGGCGAAAATCGTCTCGCGTTTCTACAAGTGTCGGCTCGATACGAAAGCCGGAGTCGCGGAGCTCGAACAAAATGAGTTCGATGTCATGCTGCGAATGCTCGACAAGAAGAATGCGCAGAGGCGTGGTCGCGTGGGTGAGCGGCGCTTCTTCGAAAACCGTCGATTTCATGTCCGCGCTCCCGGCTCCGAATCGAGGAATGCAGCGGTCGGAGGAGGCTGATTTACCTGGAGCCAGTACGTGCCGAAGTTGCGGACAGTGTCCTGAAACTTTTGCAGATCAACGGGTTTTTGAATGTAGCTATTGGTGCCCGATCGGTAGCATTCCACCAAATCGCGGTCTTGCGCCGACGAGGTCAGCACCACGACGGGAATCGAGCGGGTGCGAGGATCGGATTTAATCGCACGCAATACCTGATGCCCGCTCACTTTGGGTAATTTCAGGTCGAGCAAAATCAGCTTCGGCGGACGATCGAACTTGCGCTCGGCGTATGACCCGCGGCAGAAAATAAAATCGAGCGCCTCGGCGCCGTCGCGCACGACATGAATGTTGGTGGCGAGTTTTTCCTTGCCGATCGCCATGAGCGTGAGCTCAGCGTCGGCTGGATCATCTTCGACCAAGAGAATGTCTTCGTTTCGGGCATTCATACCACCGCTCCCATTGGTTCTTTCAATTCCATCGCGGCTACAGAGGTTGTCGGCACGCTGAAATAAAAACAGGCGCCTTGATTGAGTTCGGACTCCGCCCAAACCCGCCCGCCATGTTTCTGCACGATGCGATGAACGGTGGCGAGCCCGATGCCGGTGCCTTCGAATTCGTCCTGGCGATGCAATCGTTGAAAGACGCCGAAAAGTTTATCGGCGTGACGCGGATCGAATCCCGCGCCGTTGTCGCGCACGAAGATCACGCTCATGCCGTTTCCGTCGAAGCTGCCGACTTCGATCGTCGCGACCTGGCGATCGCGCGTGAATTTCACGGCGTTGGAAAACAGATTCGTGAAAATGAGCCGGAACAGTCCCGGATCGACCTCCAATTCGGGAAGCGAGCTGATTTCCCAGCGAATGTCCCGGCCCACGCATTCGGGCTCGACTTCCTTGCGTGCTTCATCGACGAGAGAGCGCATCGGCTGTAGTTCGCGGCGGGTCGTCTGGCGCCCAACGCGCGCGAGTTGCAACAGGTCTTCGACGAGTTCCGACATGTGTTTGGCCGCGCTGCGAATGCGCTCAAGATAGTGCTGCGCCTCCTCGGGCAGTTGGGGCCCGTAGGTTTGTTCGAGAATGCGCGAAAAGCCGTCGAGGTGGCGCAAGGGTGCGCGGAGATCGTGCGACACCGAGTAACTGAAGGCCTCGAGCTCGCTATTCATCTCTTCGAGCTCGGCCGTACGCTGTTTCACGCGTCGGCCGAGGTGCGCGTTGAGCTCTCGTACTTCCTCCTCGGCTTTCGCGCGCGCGCGGATTTGAGCGTGCAAATCTTCGAGCACATGTCCGAGCTCGGCGCGTTGCCCTTCCAATTTGACGCCAAGCATCTCTTGGGCGCGGCGCAAACCGGCTTCGACTGCGGCGCGCATCAGAATTTCTCTTTGTACCAGGTACACCGCCGCGGAAAGAATGAGCACGGTCAACGCGCAGGCGATGATGAGGACGACACGCGTGCGTGCAACATTGGCCCGCATCGCGGCGGAACGTTCGGCGAGCAACATTCGTTCATCTTTCTCCATGATGTTGAACAAATCGCGCACGTGGTCGGAAGGCTGAAACGGAAGCGACCACGTCGAGGAGTCGGTGGGTGACGCATTGCCGGCAATGGCGTCGTCCATCGCTTTTTGCAGCGAAATGAGTTGAGCGGCAACGAGCGGCGTCAGCTCATTGAGAATTTGAACCTGTTTGGGGTTGTCGGCGGTTAGCGTTCGCAGATCTTGCAGAGTCTTGCGGAGATTCTCCATGTCGTCGTGGAAATGCGCCGGCAAGTCGGGGCGGCGCGTCACGCGGAACGACCAGAGCTGATTCATGAGTCTCGAGCGGCCGAAGCGCGCCTGGCCGATTTTGTCGAGCACTTCTTCCGTGTGAGCCGACCAGTCGAACACCGATTCGGCCTGCAGCGCGCTGCGCAACGCGAGAAAGAATGCGAAAGCGAGAATCGCAATGACGACGCTCGCAACTCCCCACAGCGTGCGCCGGAATTTGAGTGCGCGATTCATCATGACTTAACCTCTCACCGCGTTGGCATCCTGAAGCACGGACGCGGCGTCGTCGGGGTGAGTACGTTGTGCTTCCGGTACGCTGTGGCGGAGTTGCGATTCGATCTCATCGACAAATTCGCTGAAGGTGCGCACGTCGTGCCCCGACCACACGCCGACGGCGAGGCGCAAATCAATCGGTCCCCACGGTGAGCGCGTCTGGTTGTGTACTGCGATATGTTTTTCCAGCCGCTGGCGCATGACGGGAGCGCTCGGCGCGGTCGCATCCACGGCTAGGACGGCGAATTGCGCCGGACCGAGGCGCGCCACGAGATCGCTGCGGCGGCAACTTCCCGCGAGCAACGTGGCGACGTCGCGCAGAGCGTGATCCGCCGCGCCTGGTCCGAAACCGTCACGTAACGTTTGCAAGTTTTCGAAGAGCGCACAGATCAGCACCATCGATTCGCCGGTACGGCGCGCCTCCTCCATGCATCGCGAGCCGAGCGTCTGCAAACCTTCTCGCGTGTAGAGACCGGTCATCGGATCGCGCAGGAGGTCGGCCAGGCCTTCGAACGTGTTTCGCTCGAGCGCGGTGCGCAGTACGCGGCCGAGAGTGCGCGCATCCATGAAACCTTTCAGGACGTAGTCCATCGCGCCTTCGCTCAGGCTTTGCGCGGCGTGTTGTTTTTGCGAAGGGTCGGCGAGCACGACGAGCGGAATTCCCGGCGCGGAGCGATGCACGAGGTGCACGGCGTCGAGCGGGTCGCGCATGCTTAGCTCGAGGTCGAGCAGAATGATTTCGGGATCGACGAGCTTTACGGTGGGAACAAGCGTGGCCATCGTCGAGACGACCGTGAGGTCAAGGCCGCCGGCCGCGTCGGGGAACAGCGTGCGCAGAGTATCGGCGGTCTCGCTGGGTTCAGCTTCCGCCAGCAGGATGCGTAATTTTTTTTGGACCATGCCTCACCTCGTTTCCGAATCGACCGGAAGCGGGCGGCGTGAGTTTTTGGGACGATCCAATCGGACAGGTGCGTGGCACGAGTTGCCTGTCGCTTGTCGCCGCAGAAATCCGCCGCGCGACTGGAGAGGACAGTCGTTCACACAAATGAGAAAACTTCCTGGAAGGGGGTGCGACTATTTTCGCCGAATGTTAGGCGGAGTCAAGGTCGGGTCGAGGCAGAGTTGCTATGAAAGTACGGGCGAGAAGGTGTGGTCGCACTTAGAAATAAGCAAGCGATCATTAGAGATTTCTCATCGCCGTCGTCGAGCGTGGCGATTCGATTGGGTTGCGGCGGCTGGCGACGAATGCGGCGAGCCCGGCGAAAGCTCCGCCCGTGACGGTCACGCCTTCCCACACGAGTCCGGCGGCAAGCACGAGCGTGCCGAGCGCGCCGAACGGGGCGAGCAGGGCTACCAGAGCGGCTTCGCGGATTCCGATGCCGCCTTGCGTGAGGGGGAGGAGAGCGGCGAGCTTTGCCAAGGGCCACGCGAACAGCCAGACGCGCAGCGGGAGTTGCAAGCCGCACGCGACCGCGAGCCACGCGGTGAGCAGGAGAAACGTGGATTGAATGGCCGTGCCGGCGAGCCATCCGGCGAAGAGGATGTGGGGCCGTGCGGATACACTGCGCAAGGCGGCGCGCAAACGCGCGAGACGACGGCGAAATCGAAACGAACGTCCGCGAAGAAATGCGCCGCGGAGGAAAAATCCGGCGAGGAGCAAGGCAACGGCAACGGCAACTGCCGCAAACAGCAAGCGCGTCGCGGCCGATCGAAACGACTCCGGCAGCGAGCCCGGCAACAGTACGAGCCCGAGCGCAAAGAGTCCGGCTTGGGCCGCGACGTCAATGAAGCGGTCAACGACGTTGCCCGCCAACACTGCTGCGGGGCGCGGGCTTCGTCGCAGGCCGACGGCGAGGCGAATCACATCGCCACCTACAATCGACGGCAAAAACAAGGTGCCGAAGAGTCCGCCGCCGTAGCATTGCAGGCTCGTCGCGAAGTCGAGCTGCGCGCCGGCGGCGTTGACCACCATGCGCCACTTCAGCACGCCGACGATGTGAGCGAGCAAATATCCCAGTAAGGCTGCGAAGAAATATGTCGGCGGGACGCGCGCGATTGCGGAGCGCACCGTTTTTAACGGCAGGAAATGCAGCAGCACGCCGAGAACGGCGAGGGCGGCGATCCATCGCAAGGCGATGATCGTCCAGCCGCGCGCGCTTCGCCGCGTTCGGTTCGCTTCCATCATGAAAGGAGAATCACAACGGGAAGGTTATCGCAAAACGCAGCTCCGCTTGTTGGGTGCGTGCGGCCGGGTGTCGACTCGTGAACAGCAGCGCGCGGCCATTCGGTCAATTGGCGAAGATTTCGTCGATTTTGCCCGCAAGCGTGAAATCGCGATCGCTGATGCCGTTGACATCATGCGTATTGAGATCGATCACGACTTTGTTCCACACGTTGAACCATTCGGGATGATGATTCAGGGATTCGGCCGCCAGCGCGACGCTGGTCATCTTGCCGAACGCGGTCACGAAATCCTTGCACGTGAATTCGCGATGGAGTTTGCCGTTTACCAGCGCCCAATCCTTGCGCGTGCCGAGGCGTTCGTTGACTTCTTTTTCCGTTAGTTTTTTAGCTGCCGGCATAGTTGCCTCCAAATTCTCACCAACTCATTTGCGGTCATCTTCACAGACGAAATTGCTCGCGTCGTTTTCGTCGCCACTGCCTTTATACTTCGCGACCTTCGGATATGCGCACAGTGGCCGCGTCATCTCGGCGTGCCCCGAACCCAACGGCCCGGAGAATTTAGTCGCCACCATCTCTTTCGGCGCCGTGCCTTTTTCCGCCCACTGCTCCAGCGACAACTGCAAGCTTTGATGCGGGTCGTTCACGTTCGGCCATGGGCCATTTTCGCCGAACGAATCCGGTCCAACGCCCCCCGCGCAGTGCTGCATTCCCGGCACCATGTACACGCGCGCAAAGGAGTCGAATCCATCCTGGCCCATCACATCCACAACACTCTGGTAATAATTCACGGTATTGACCGCCGAGATCGCGGGATCGTTCCAGCCGTGATAGAGAATCAATTTGCCGCCGCGCGTTTTGAATGCCGAAAGATTTGGATCGGTCGCGTTCAGAGTCTTCGCCAGCTTTGAGTCGGCCGCTTTCACGATGTCACTGATGTTTGCATCGCGAAAATTCCAATCGGGCTTTTCGAACACCATGTCTGAAAAAAATCCGGTGCCGAATGCCTGCATCAGGCTCTTGCCCGGTTCCGATCCCGTGATCCACAATCCCCATCCGCCCGGTCCATCCTCCGCGCCGGGCAGCAAGCCTGGATAAATCTGCTTGCCGTTCGCATCACTCGGCCCTGCATAGATTTTCTTAAGCGCAATGGCTTGCGCCGATGTTAGACATTCCTTCGTGTCGTCGGCCTTGCACACCATCGCCGACGGATCGAAGTGACATTTCCTCGGGTCATGGATGATTCCATCGGTCGTTCCGTCCCGCGCGTCACACGCCGCATCGACCGCCTTTGCGATCGCCGGCAATTTCGTCGCCGGAATGTAACTCGCCGAATCCTGCATCGTCGCCTGCAACTGCCAGATCGCGCTCGTGACGAGATGCGTCCAATAGTTCGCCGGAGCGCCCGCGATAATCCCGTCGTAATCACCAGGGAATCGCTGCGCCTCCATCAGCGCCTGCCGCCCGCCGTTCGAGCAGCTCGCGAAGTAAGCGTGCTGCAACGGATGCTTGCCGTAAAACTGTTTCACGACGAGCTTCGCATCCTGCGTCATCTCGTGGATCGCGCGATAGCCGAAGTCGGTGACTTTTTCCGGATGTCCAAGCGCCCATCGCGCATCGGTGCCGCTCGCGGCGTGACCTGTGTCGGTCGCGGCTGTAGCGTAGCCCTCGCGTATTGCAATCGCGAGCGTAAAGTCGTCGATCTCGCCCGCGAACCCACCATTGCCGCGCCCCTGCAGCTTGCCGTTCCAGTTTTCCAGCGGCATCCACACTTCGATCTTGATGTCCGAATCCGAGCTGGGATGAGATTCGACGCGGACGCGGCAAAATGGCGGCAACGATCTGTAAAGCGCGTCGGCCTGCGCCATCCAAGGCGTCACGGAACTATTCGGATGGAACGATCCTGCGGCGATGACTTCTGCCGAGGCGACCGTCGCGTTGGGCAACGTGAGCGTAGCGATTTTTTCGCAGCTCGCTTTCAGCGCGACGTCTTTTTCGCTCTGCTGCCCAAACGCCGCTTGCGACAACGTGAACGACAGCACCGCCAGCAAAAAAATTCTCGGCATTGCACGCACCTCGACCCGCGTATCCACCACGGCGAGCACATCCTAGCGGAATCGTCTCACCAAAACAAAGCCGCGCCGGAGGGCGACCGGCGCGGCCAACTGCTACTTCTCCTGGGAGGGAAAAATCGTCTTACGAAATCGGGTTATGGCACTTTTTACGGAACCAGGCGCGTGTTGTGCACGCCCGCGTACAGCGACATGCTCGTCCCCGCCGACTGCGGGACCCACCACAGATTCCTCATCCACTGGTGGTGCGAAGTCATCATGCGCCTGCCGATAAAATCCATCACCAGCGGGCTCACCTGCGTCGCCGCATACATCGCATTCGAGTGCGAAAAGGGGCGCAACATCGGATTGGCCTCGACGCCGTAACCGCCCGAAATGGCGCGCCGCGTTGACCATGCATCGAAAGCCGCCGCGCCGCTGCCTGTAATCGCCAGCGTGTACCACATCGTGCGCTGCATCCGCGTTTCCACCGGGCTCGAAATCGCCTGCTTCAATCCGCGGATCGGAGCGCCAGCCGGAGGCGCAGCAGCCGGTTGAATTCCCGGCTGAATCCCCGGCTCAATTTCAACGTCAGTCTTAACCTTGGGCGTGGGTGCCGATGGCAGTGGTTCAGAGAGGGAAGATGTCGTCGCGGAATCTGCGGATTCGCGTGAAATCGTGATCGTTGCGGGTGGGTTTTCCACCACTTTTGCCGTGCCCTCGATCTGCGGAAGGGGGCAGAGCAATAAGATCGTTGCCAACAACATTGTGTTTCTCCTCAGTGTCGCAGCGTCGGATGCCGTACTGTCAAAAAGCACGTGCCTGCAACAACTGAACTTTACTGCGCGCCTGTTCCGCTGGCACTGGCTCCTTCGTCACATTTCGGGTGGTACTGAGCGGTGGGATTCTGGTTTAGGGAAAGGGGAACTGATGTACTAGCACTTTCTCCAACGAGAAAAATCGAAGCAATTAGAATCGCGCCCCTGTGCAAAATTCATCTTCACTATCGATCATTTCGCATCGCCAACGCCTCGCGCATTGAAACGACTCTGCTATAATCCGTCGCGATTTCGTTTTCGGAGTCGACTACCGCAAATCCGCAGCCCGCGCGGACCCGAAGAGCGACAACGACCAATGGCCAACGAATCGTCTTCCGCCAAACGCGCTCCGATTCCGACGCGCGGCCCGCAAGCGCCTCGCTTCATCGTTATTGAGGGCCCGCTCCGCGTAGGTAAAACCACGCTCGCCAAAGTGCTCGCCGAACGCCTGCACGCCCGCCGCGTTTACGACTGCGAAGACAACCCGTTTCTCGCCGATTTTTACAATGAAAAGCCCGGCTCCGCCTTCCGCGCCCAGATGTACTTCCTGATCGAGCGCCAAAAGCGCCTGCGCGAAGCCCTCGCCATCGAATCGCCAGGTCCGGTGCTGTCTGATTATTTGATGGAAAAAGACCGTATCTTCGCCAACCTCAATCTCAACGACGAAGAGCTCAAACTGTACGACCGCTACTACGAAATTTTCGCTTCCGAAGTCCCTGCGCCCGATCTCGTCATTTATCTCCAGGCCAAGCCCGAAGTGCTGCGCACCCGCATCGCCAAAAAAGCGTCCAAAGACGAAACCCAAATTTCACTGGAATATATCGAGGAAGTCGCCCGCGCCTACGAACACTTCTTTTTTCACTACGCCGCCAGCGACCTGCTCGTGATCAACACGTCCGACATCGATTTCGTCGAGCGCAGCGCCGACCTCCAACAACTCCTCCGCCGCCTGCAAGACCCCGTCAAAGGCACCCAGTATTTCCTGCCGCTCGGCGACGCGGAATAACTTCGATCTCACCGCACGCTGAACCACGCGAGTGGACAACTCACTCGCGTTGACTTGCTTTCCACCCGCAACCTAAACTTGCGCCAATGACGGAGCACCCCTTACTGCTGGGGCAAACGTTCTCGCATTACCGCATCCTCTCCAAGATCGGGGATGGCGGCATGGGCGTGGTGTATAAAGCCGAAGACACGCGCCTGCACCGCAACGTCGCGCTGAAATTTCTCCCGGAAAATGTCGCCGGCGATCCCCAGGCGCTCGCCCGCTTCCATCGCGAAGCCGAGTCCGCCTCGGCGCTGAACCATCCGCACATCTGCACGATCCACGACGTCGGCGCCGCCAACGGAAAAGCCTTCATCGTCATGGAGCTGCTCGAAGGCGCCACGCTCAAGCACTGGATTCAGTCCCGTCCGCTCAGCGTCGATCACATTCTCGAGTTCGGCGGTCAAATCGCCGACGCGCTCGACGCCGCCCACATCAAAGGCATCATTCATCGCGACATCAAGCCCGCCAACATCTTCATCACCGATCGCGACCAGATCAAAGTCCTCGACTTCGGCCTCGCCAAAGCCGCCGACGACGACCACGCGCAGCTCGCATCCGGTGCGACCGCCGACTTCGTCACCGCTCCGGGCATCGCCGTCGGCACCGCTGCCTACATGTCGCCCGAGCAAATCCGCGGCGAACCTCTCGACACGCGCACCGATCTTTTTTCTTTCGGCGCGGTCCTCTACGAAATGGCCACCGGCCAGCTTCCGTTCCCCGGCGCGACATCCGGCGTCGTCTTCGACGCCATTCTCAATCGCCCGCCCGTCGCCGCGAGCCAGTTGCGACCAGCCACGCCGCCGCGCCTCGAAGAAATCATCAGCAAGTCCCTCGAAAAAGATAAAGGGCTGCGCTATCAGCACGCCTCCGAAGTCCGCGGCGATCTGCGGCGCCTCAAGCGCGACTCCGACTCCAATCGCGCTGCGGAGTTACGAAGCGCCGTCGCTGCCTCCACTCAGGCGCAAAACGCCGAACCTCGCCGCGTCAATCGCCTCGCACTCGCAGCCGGAGTCATTGTCGCCGCGGCCGTATTCGTCGCCGTCTGGCTCGTTCGCGCTCGACACACTATCGCGCTCAATCAAAAAGACACCATCGTCCTCACCGACTTCGCCAACAAAACGGGCGACCCTGCCTTTGACGACGCGCTCAAGCCGGCGCTTGCCTCGACTCTCGAGCAATCCCCGTTTCTCAACATCCTCTCTGACCGCAGAGTCGCTTCCACGCTCGCGCTCATGGGCCGCAATTCCGGCGAACGCGTTACCACTCAGATTGCCGATGACATTTGCCAGCGCACCGGCAGCAAATCCATTCTGGCCAGCGCCATCTCCAGCATCGGCAGCAGTTATTTGATCTCGCTCGACGCAACGGATTGTCAAACCGGCGAAAGCATCAAGAAATCCGAGGCACAAGCGGCCCGCAAGGAAGACGTGCTCAAGGCGCTCAATAAAGCCGCTTCCGACCTTCGCGCCAAACTCGGCGAATCGCTCGCTTCGATTCAGAAATTCGATGTCCCGCTCGAACAGGTCACCACCTCTTCTCTCGACGCGCTCCGTTCCTACAGCCAGGGCCGGAGCATGCTCAACGAAAAAGGGGACGTCGATGCCGTTCCGTTTTTCAAGCACGCCGCTGAGCTTGATCCCAAATTCGCGCTCGCCTACTTGTCGCTGGCCGCCTCCTTCATCAACATGGGAGAGAACGCGCAGGCGCTCGCCAATATCCGCAAAGCCTTCGAACTCCGCGACAAAGTCAGCGAACGCGAAAAACTTTCCATCGCTGGCATGTACTACGCCTACTTCACCGGCGAGTTGGAGCCGGCTATCGAAACATACCGCCTGTGGGCGCGAACCTATCCCGCCGACGTCACGCCTTACGTTGACCTCGCTATGTGTTACGGATTGCTCGGTCGCTTCCAGGAAGCGGTTGCCGCCTCTCGCGATGCGCTGCGTATCGACCCCGGCGACTCCTTCGCGCGCTCGAATCTCAGCATCAATTTGATGGCTCTCAATCGCTTCGACGAAGCAAAGCAAGTGAATCGTGAGTTTGCCGAGCGCAAAGAGGATGGCGCCTTCGTTCGCTTCCGCCTCTATCAACTTGCCTTCATCGAGGGCGATGCTCCGGAGATGGCCAGGCAGGTCGAGTGGTCACGCGGCAATCCGTACAACGAGAGTGCCCTCGAAGCTTTCGAAATGTGGACTTCCGCTTACTTCGGGCGACTCACCGAATCACGCCGCCACGCCCGCGCTTCCGTCGAAGTTGCGATTCGCGGCGGAATACCGGGTACCGCCGCGGTCTGGCAGGGCGGCGCGGCTTTGACCGAAGCCGAGATGGGCGAGCGCGCAATCGCTCTCAGCGATGCTGCAGCAATCGCCACCTCCGCCGGTTCGTGGCATCCGCGCATCTTCGCTCTCATTGTCTTCAGCCGGTTTGGCGACAACGCTCGCGCGCAAGTCGTCGAAGATAGTCTTCGCAAAGATCTCCCGCTCGATACGCTCGTGAATTCCTATTACCTTCCCGCGGCTCACGCCGTGGCCGCGATTCATCGCGGCGACGCACGAGCTGCCATCGAAGCCCTTCAACCCGCATCAACTCTTGAATTCGCCGATCCCGAATGGTCCGGCATGTACGTGCCTTACGTCCGCGGCCAGGCGTTTCTCTTGGCTCGAAATCCGCAAGCCGCCGCCGTCGAATTTCAGAAATTGATTGATCATCCCGGCGCCATCATCAATTGTCCGACGGGCGCCCTCGCGCGGCTCGGCATCGCACGCAGTTACGCGCAAGCCGGCGAAAAAGAAAAAGCCCGCTCCGCCTACGACAATTTATTTAAGTTGTGGAAGGATGCCGATCCGAATTTCTCGCTCCTGCTGCAAGCGCGGGCTGAATACGAAAAGTTGAAGTAGTTCACCACTGCCGAACGCCGGCGCGCGCGATCGTTCGCCCCCGGAAAAATCTAGCGCTCGTTTGATTCTTTTTTGCCGCTCGGACCGGCCGATTTCTCTTCCGCCTTCGCGCCACCGGCATCGACTTCCTCGCCAATCTCACCCACGATCACGCCTTGCAGCGTCGAAGGTTGGCTCAACTGCATCGCCATCAGCAGCCATTTCCGCAGTACGCTCCGAAACGCCGGCTTCACATCGCGAAACACTAATCCCAAACCAAGCGCCGGATTCGCGTACGCCACCGTCGCGTTCGCCTCAAAATATTCGCCGGGCACAAAAATCTTCACGAGCACCTTCGTGCGTGGTGCAAGCGTCGCCGCCGCATCCATATAACAGCCATACAGACTCAGCTCCTTGATGTTCCCGCCGACGGGCGCGCCGTTCTCGGGCAACACGGCCGCAGGAGCAACAAACGAATAGCGTGGAACCCGGCGCTGTGGCGAAAACTCTCCCGAACTCATACCGCGACTGTAAGACCGCGATAAGGCGCTTCAAATCCGGTACTGGCCGGGGTTTATCGAAAACAACCCTGTAGCGCTTCCAGAAAGCAAACACGTCGCTTACAGGTTTTCCACAGCCCATCGCCGAGTGCCGCCTCTCGCCCTGTTCTGAGGTACACACCAGCGTAATCCCGCGCGCATGAGTAACCACTCTATCTTGCTGTAAAACATAGGTTTAGTCGAATTTTGGAGGGTCGATGTCCCGCCGTACCATTGGCGGCGTCAGGGGGTACTACGAAAATTTGGTCATACCGCGAGCATTTTTTTCACCGCGGTCACTGAGGCAGATTGAAAGTGGACTTCCGGCCCACATCTTCGACACAGGCGCACTCACCGCGCCCGGCCAGCGAGACACCCGGCTCCGGCCGAGTCGGCGCCCTTCTCCGCCGATTTGCCGCTCCGATGGCAGCCCTCGCCGTGGTTTCGACCCTCGCCGGATTCGAGGTCGCCCGCCATTCGCAATCGAGCCCTTCGCAATCCAGATGGCTCGGCAGCGACATGGTCCAGGCCGCAACGCTCCCGGGCAACCCAGGCGCGACGCCCGCTCAGCCGCTTTCCCTCGAAGCCGTCAGCCGCCTCGCCCCCCAGCCTCAGGCCGAGCAGCTTCTCGAGCGCGCCATCGCGCGAGACTTCGCGTCGCTCGACGCGCTCAACCAGAAGCTCCCGCTCTGGCGCGGCCAGCTTCGCAACACCGACCATCTTTACGATCTCATCCACACCGCGCTGAATTCCGACGACATGCGCGTCCGCGCCTCGGCCATCGACACCGATCTCGTCGCCAGCAGCATCGACAAAACTCCCGAGAGCGTTGCGCGCCTCGTCCAGCAGCTTCACGCCGAACCCGACGATCGCACGCTCGCGCTGTGGCATCTCGGCGCGCTCGGCAGCCGCGGCATCGAACAGAAATTAGTCCTCGCGCAGCTCCTGCATTACGCCCACGATCGCAACGAAGTCACGCGCTACTGGGCCGTCGAAGGTCTTGCATTGCTCGGCACCGACGAGACCGTTGATCCGCTTCTCGATCGCTTCGCGCACGACCCGTCCCCGCGCGTCCGCAAACGCGCCGGCTGCAATCTCGCCAAGACCGGCATGCTCACCAAAGAGCAGCGCCTCGCCGCGGTCCCCAATTTATTGAATATGTTCGATGACGACGGACTCGACGCCGCCACGCGCAGCTGGGTCTACGGCGCTCTCCGCCTCATCACCGGCGCCCAACTCGGCAACGACTCCAACGCCTGGCGCCAGTGGTGGGCCAACCGCACCACCGCCCACAAAAAGCCCGTCCTGCACAACCAGCTTCTCTTCGCCTAGATTCGCCAAAAACGCGAATTCTCACTTCTCCAATTCCAGCGCGTAAATCTCTTGCGTGCCCAAGTCGCGCATCACCAACGGCGATCCGTCCGGCGCGGTTCCCGTCCAGGCTGACCAGTACGGCAACGTTGGCTGATTGATGCGCCGAAGATCAGCGATTTGCTCCACCTTGTGATCGCTCAGCCTCGTGCGATACATGAATTCCTTCTCTTGGTCGAAATAGAACACCCCTTTGCTATCGGAGTAAAACCCGGGATCGGCGATGTCGCCTTTAACGAGATCCGACCACTTCTGTGTCGCAAACTCGTAGATCTTCAGCCCTCGCGCCTCGCCGCTCGTGATTGCCAGGAGATATTTTCCGTCCCTCGACCACAAAGGTATCCACAGATTATCCGACCCCGGGAGATCTGTGACCTTGTGGGTCATCAGATCAAGTTGGTGCAGCGAAATCTTCGCTTCTCGACTCAAGATTCTTCCGAAAATGATCGACTTTCCATCCGGCGACCACGTGGGTCCCAGCTGACTCTGGTTCTCAGTCAGAAGCGGTTCGGGTGCGTCGCCGCCGCTCGGCTTGACCGTATACATTCTCCAGGGAGTTCCTTTACTGAGCGCAGTGAACGCGATTCGGCTCCCGTCCGGCGACCAGCGGGGTTGTACAACCAACATCTCTTCGGGCGTCAACCGAAGCTTCTCACTCCCATCGACGCGCGAACGCCACAACGCGTTCCCCGGATAGTCGACGTAAGCGGCCCATTGCCCGTCATTCGAGAATGCGACGTGTCCTGCCGAGATTCCGCCGAGGTACTGCTCAAATTGCTTGGTGACGGCGTTGTATCGCGTGAGTTCCGACAGAGAGAGCGATCCAAAAACAAAAATACGTTTGCCGTCAAAACTCGGAACTGGACTGGTGTAGGCCAACGGTCCGGAAGTCAGGCGCACAAAATCGGGACGCTTTCGAAGAAATCCTCCACTGGCGGGAATCGCCCAGATGTCCGCTTCCTTGCGGTGAAAGCGCTGAACTAGGAAAGCGTCGTACTGTGGAAACCACTTAGCGCAGCATGCCATCAGCGGATCTTGTTTATCTTCGGGCCCAATCGGCGCCCCGACCCCCGTCTTCACATTGATCTTCCAGGGGCCACCCTCGTCGGTTTGCGTGTCATTTCTATTGATGACCAGCGTGTCATCGTCGACCCACGACGAGACGTATGCGGCACTCCGTCCATTTTCCATTGGGAGTGTCCGATCGTTTGACCCGTCGATGTTTACCACATGAATTGTTCCGTCATCACGGACATAGCCGATTCGAGTCCCGTCCGGCGAAAACTTCCCGGAGCCCCTCGTCAAATTGGGCATTGGGGCCAGCGCACCGGAAGGCAATGGCACTCGCCAGATCCCGATGTTCGGACTTACGCCCGAATGGACCAACAACTCTGAACGCACCACGGAATAATCTAAGATCGTGAGTTGAGACAAATTGATCGGCACCTCTGAAGTATCCCCGCCATTCACCGACACCTGCGCTATAAATTGCTTCGTGTCGGCGACTTCGTCGAAATAAATCCGATTGCCATCCGTGGCCAGACTGAAGCCTTTGAGCTTTCCGTCGTGTGTGATTTGGGTGATCCGTGCTACGTGAGGTATTTTCGGAGCGCCCAAAAATTCCGCGGCGAGCAGGCCAACTGCGGCCAATATAATGATGGCCACCGATGCGTAAATCCATTTGCGCGAACGTGGCGCGCCTGCGGTCGGCGCGGTGGCTTGCAGGGTCCGCGCTGATGCGGAATCGCTGCTTGCGGCTGAAACCTTTCCGGAGCTTGTGTCGCGGCGGAGGCGCTTCAGGTCGACACGCATTTCGGCGGCGCTCTGGTAGCGGTCTTCGCGGTTTTTCTCGAGCGCTTTGTCGATGATGCGGGCTAGTTCGACGGGTGTGGCTGTGTTCAGCCGCAGCACCGGCATCGGCGCGTGATTCAGGATTTCGTCGAAGACTACGCCGGATGTTTCTCCACGGAACGCGAGAATTCCCGTCGCCATTTCATAAATCACTGCGCCAAATGAAAACAGGTCGGTGCGCGCGTCGAGATCTTTGCCGCGCACCTGCTCTGGCGACATGTACGCGACGGTGCCAAGTGCCGAGCCGGGACTGGTAAGTTGCGTTTCGTCGACGGTCTGTTGCGAAAAGGTCGGCGGGCTTCCGCTGCTGCTCGGGCTTTTCGGCGCAGAAATTTTCGCGAGACCGAAATCGAGGATTTTTGCGTGGCCTCGCTTGGTCACGAAAATATTTGCCGGCTTGATGTCGCGGTGCACGATGCCCTGCGCGTGCGCCGCGTCGAGCGCATCGGCAATCTCGATCCCGATGTCGAGCAAACTCTCCAGCTCAAACGGACGGCTCGCGATCGCATGCTTCAGCGTCACGCCATCCAGAAACTCCATCGCGATGAACGTGTGCGGGTCCTGCCGTGAAATCTCGTAAATCGTGCAGATGTTGGGGTGATTCAGCGCGGACGCCGCGCGCGCCTCGCGGCGAAAACGCTCGAGCGCCTGCGGATCGTTGGCGACCTCGGTGGGAAGAAATTTCAGCGCAACAAATCGGCCGAGCTCCGTATCCTCGGCCTTATAGACGACGCCCATCCCGCCGCCGCCCAACTTTTCAATAATCCGGTACCGCGAAATCGTCTCGCCAATCAACCTGGCTCTCCGACCGACATGTGCAACCGAAGTGGTGCAGATGTTAGGTGTGTACTTAACGCCAAGTCAACGTCTTCGACGCCCCGCCACGAGGTCAATCGATCCATGGCGCCATCGCGTGCCGCGACACCTGTAGGGGCGCAGCATGCTGCGCCCCAAGGTCCGCACGATCTCAGCAATTGTGGCACTCTCATTTTGCTTTCGCTCCCTCGACTGTCACGCCGCTTCCCGATATAGTGGCGCGCGGAAACTCGGAGGCAATTCACATGGGACTGTGGTCACGCCGACAATTCTTTCTCACATCGCTTGCGAGCGGAGCTGCTGCTAGCACGGCGAATCTGCTTGGCAATGTTTCAGCTGCGAATGCCGCGACGGTGAAGACCGAGTTGCCTCTCGCGCCGGCGGCGCAGGGGACGAAACCGCTCATTATTTCGAGTGCGAATGGATTGCATGCGCTCGATAAGGGGATGGCGATTTTGAAGTCGGGCGGGGACACGTTGGATGCGGTGATCGCGGCGGTGACTGTGGTTGAAGACGATCCCAACGATACGTCGGTGGGATATGGCGGGTTGCCGAATGAAGACGGTGTAGTGGAACTCGACGCGAGTTGCATGCATGGGCCGACGGCGCGAGCGGGATCGGTCGCGTCGGTGCGCAACATCAAGAATGTTGCGCGGCTGGCGAAGACGGTGATGGAGAACACGAATCACGTCATGATTGTCGGCGACGGTGCGCGGCGCTACGCGGTGGATGAAGGATTTGAAGAGATGAATCTTCTCACCGACAAGTCGCGGAAAATCTGGCTGGCGTGGAAGGCGTCTTCGTCGATGAATTGGCGGCCGGGAATTGATTCGCCGGAGTGGAAAGAGCACATGACGAAGCTCTTCGACGGCGATGAGAAAGAGATTGCGTTTGCGGAGCGCGTGATCGCGCATCCGCCGTGGGGAACGATTCCGTGCATGGCGATCAATGAGAAGGGCGATATTTCGGCGACGACTACGACGTCGGGGCTAGCGTGGAAGATTGCGGGGCGCGTGGGCGATTCGCCGATCATCGGCGCGGGCTGCTGCGTGGACAATGAAGTTGGCGCAGCGGGATCAACCGGAAAGGGTGAAGAGAACATCAAGATTTCCGGTGGACACACGGTCATCGAAATGATGCGGCAGGGGAAATCTCCGAAAGATGCTTGTCTCGAAGCGCTGGCCCGGATTGCGCACAACTACAAGGGCGATAAGAAAAAGCTGAGCACGTTTCACATTTTCTTTTATGCGATCAACAAGGACGGCGTGCATGGCGCTGCGTCGCTGTGGAAGAACACGTACGATCGGAGCAAGCATTCGACGTACGCAGTGCATGATGGGAAGGAAGCGAAGTTGATGGACTGCGCTCCGTTCTTCGACGACGTCGGCGGCGACGAGTGACGCTTCGACACAATGTTAGGGTAGTAGGATCAGTCAGGGGCTGAAGCCCCTCTGTCCGAGGGTTGCTTCATGTCGCGGTTGAAACCGCGACCCACAATGCGGCGTGGCTCGCCGAGGACTCTTCTGGCAAACTGCGCTCCACTAGCCCAGCCACCCAGGTGCTTTAGATTTTTTCTTCAGCGCTTTTTCGCTGTGGGCAAACTGAATTATTCTGGTAGCGATGGATCAGGCAAACATACTGATTATTGGCGGCGGCGTGATCGGATGCTCGATCGCGCGCGCGGTTTCACAGAAGTGGCAGGACGTGTTTCTGCTGGAGCAGAATCCGCACGTCGGCATGGCGACGAGCACGCGCAACAGCGGTGTGATTCACTCCGGAATTTATTATCCGAAGGATTCGCTCAAGGCGAAGCTGTGCGTGGAAGGGAATATTCTCGCGTACGAATTTTGCGAAAAGTACAAAGTGCCGTATCGCAAGACCGGGAAGCTGGTTGTCGCCTCGAACAAGAGCGAAGAGCCCGAGCTCGAAAAGCTAGTTCAGAGGGGCATCACCAACGGCGTGCAGGAGTTGAAGCTGATCGGGCCGAAGGAAATTCATGCGCGCGAGCCGCATATTCGCGGGACTGCGGCAATCGATGTTCCATCGACGGGAATTTTGTCAGCGGAAGATCTGGTGCGGACGCATGCGCGGCTGGCGGCGGACAACGGCGCGAATATCGTGACGCGGGCGAAGGTCGTTGCGTTGACGCCGGTGAAGGATGCGGTGCGCGTCGATCTCGAGATTGGCGACGAAGAATCGAAAGAGCAAGAATCGATCGAGGCGCGTTGCGTGATCAACGCCGCGGGTTTGTACGCCGATGAAGTCGCGGCAATGCTTGGCAACAATTCGTGGAAGATTTATCCGGTGCGAGGTGAGTACTGCGAAGTGCGCGGGCCGCGGGCGAGTTTGATCAACACGCTGGTGTATCCGCTGCCGCATCACGATGGGTTGAGTCTGGGCGTGCATTTCACTCGGACGTTATGGGATACGTTTTTGCTGGGGCCGACGGCGACGTATGTCGAAGGGAAAGACAATTACGAGCGCGGGCGGCTGGCGATTCGTGATTTTGCGGAGAGCGCGAAGACGCTGTTGCCTGAGATTCGAGAAGAAGATTTGCAGCTTGGGTATTCGGGATTGCGACCGAAGCTCGTGCCTCCGACGGGGCATGGGATTGCGGATTTCGTGATTACGCGCGATCCCAAGGTGCCACAGGCGATTCATCTTGTCGGCATGGAGTCGCCGGGGCTGACGGCGGCATCAGCTGTGGCGGAGTATGTTCTGCCGATGGTGGCGGAGACGATTTAAGAAAGTTGACAGTCGACAGTTGAAAGCGACCGCGGAGTTGGCGGTCGTTTTTGTTCACGGTCGCGTTTTTTGCGATGACGCCGATCGTCTATTTCGAGCCAAGCATTTTTGGAAAGGCCCGCGATCTGGGAAACGATCGCGGCAACAGGGTGCCGGCGCTATTTGCGGGCGGCGTCGGGGAGTTTGCCGGAGGCTTCGACGACTTGCTCGGCGAGGTAGTTGCGGACGCGGGCGTCGTCGCGGGCGATCGCTAAATATGCGGAGCGCAGCAATTGTTCTTTGCGATTGCGCAGCGTGTCGCGGATCGTTTGCTGGACCTGCGGGTCGGCGATGTTGCGCTGGCCGGGGGATTCGCGCGTGACTAATTTCAAGATGCGATAGCCCTCTTTCAAACTGAGCGGCGGGCTGACCTGGCCGGGCTTCATGCCCATGACCATCTTTTTCAACGCTGGATCGGATTGATTGAGGGCGGACTCGGGAACGTAGCCGAGATCGCCGCCGGTTGCCGCGGAATTCATGTCTTCGGAATAATCCATCGCGAGCTGGGCGAAATCGGCGCCGCTGTTGAGACGATCCATCAACATTTTCACTTTGCGCTGCGCTTCGACGTCGTTGGTCGCGTCGTCGTTTTTGCGATTGCGAATCTGAGGCTCTTTGCGCGGCGTCACGACGATTTGCGCGATGCGATATTGCGGCTCGGCGACGTTGAACTGCGCGCGGTTCGCGTTGTAGAAGTCGGTGACGTCCTGATCGGTGATCGTGATCTTGGCGACGACTTCGCGATTGAGAAGTTTCGTGATCGAGAGCTGGCGGCGCAAATCGGATTTCAGATCGTTGACGGAAACGTTGCGGTCTTTGAGCTGACGCTGAAATTCCTCTTCGGTGTACGGGCTCTTCAGCTCGGTGAATTTATCTTCGACTTCGCCGTCGCTGGCTTCGAGATTCAGTTTTTTCGCGCGCTCGAGAAGAATTTCGTTGTTGATGAGCTCGTCGAGGACGTTGAGCTTGAGCGAGAGCGCTTCTTCCTGAGATGGCTCCTGGCCCTCGGGATTTACGCGCGTACGGTAATACTTGTCGACGTCGTCGCGCTTGATTTCCTGGCCGTTGACGACGGCCCACACGTCGGGCCCGTGCTCGACGTCGTGTTTGCAGCCGGCCGGGGCGAGCAGCAGCGCGCCGGCGAGCGGCAACAAAATGCCGACGCGGCGGATGGCCGGCGAGCGCATTTTGAAGAGGGAAGGAGCCAAGGCTAGAAGCTCAAGCGGCTTTCTTAACTTTGCCCGCGCGAATGCAGGCGGTGCAAACCTGGAGATGCTTACGCGCGCCATTTACTGCCGCGCGAACTTTTCGCAGGTTGGGATTCCAGCGACGCCGACGCGTATTGTTCGCGTGGCTGATCACGTTACCGAACGAGGGACCTTTACCGCACAACTCACACTTCGCCATCTTTGCTGACCTACTTTGCTAAGAAATTGTTGTGGTACCGAACGTCTAAGTGTAACAGAGTCAGCAAGAACAGTGTAGAGGCTGGCGATTTGCCGGCCGACTTTTCGGCTACTGCGAGGAATTCATTCGAAGTACCTACCCATACCCCCGGTTGTTTTTTCAAGAGTGCGCAAGCGATTCATTTGATTGGGGATAAAACCTTCCAAAAATGGGAGTGCGTTAGTGATTGATTCTGTTGGAGTTGCGGCGGTGCCTGGTTCGAAATTTGCCGATGGATTTGGGGATTGAGCAAAAGAAAAATCATGCCCGCGGACGGATAGAGGCAGAGCTTACGCCTGAGATCCTTCGCTTCGCTCAGGATGACAATCGTTTTTTAATCGAGATGAACATTAAAGCAGGCGCGGAGTCCGGGCGGAGTTTTCTACAGGAGGATCATACCACACTAATTTTTTTGAACGGCGATGGCGGCTCTGGTTATTCGAATTGCTGACGCCGTAAAAGCGGCGCGGGAGCGCCGCACTCCAAAATTAGCGGGAGAAGACGACGCCGTGGGGCCAGGCCCAGCCTGTCCAATTGTGGGGCCACTCGCGAGTCTCGAAGTTGAAGCCGGGTTTTCCATCGGCGTCGTGAAAGGTGGCGTCGATTTTCAGGGCGCCGGTTTTGGTATCGAGATTCATGAGGTATAGACGCGACGAGCCTTCGCGTCCGGGAGTGATCACGATGCGATTTGTCACGGGGTCCCATCCGCTCCAGTGGGGGAAAAAATTGTTGCCGAAATCGACGCGGGAGATTTCGACGGGTTTTGCGCCGTTGGAGATGTCGAGAACAACAGCGACGTGAGCGTACCGCGCGGTCTGAATCAGAAAGTGGCCGACGATTGTGGGGACGCCGCACCAATCGCCGGGGAATGTGTAGACGAGCTTCGAGGTTGGATGGTCGGACGTGAGACCGGTGATGCGTTCGAGGCCGCAGGCGAGAGTTTGCACATAGACGGAATTGTCGGGACCGACACGCACTTCTTCGGGACTGATTTGCGCGTAGCGGTTTTCACCGACGTCGAGATAGTTGGTGCTCAGGAGTTTCAGGTCGGAGAGCCGCCAGATCTGGTAGGTGACGCCACGGTAGGTGCCTTCGTCCTGCATGGAAGAGTTTGTGGAGACGACGCGATCGATGTCGGGCAGCGGAATCAGGCTGTACGGCGTGAGCCATGCGTCGCGAAAATTTGCGTCGGCGTTGCCGGAGGAGCGGATCACTTTGCCGCTGTCGTCGATCTCGACGAGACCGCCGGTCTTGCCGATCGAGCCTGAGTCCATGCTGGCGTGCGAGAACTGAAAGGTGGCGAGCACGTGACCGTTGGGGAGGCGCAGATAAGAGTGGGGGTGCATGTAGCCGGCCATGTCGGTGAATGATGTGGCGACAGACGGATGGAGCGGATCGTTGAGATCGAAGATGAAAGTGCGGCCGGCGTCGTGATCGTTGGCGAAGAGCATGGCGCTCTTGGGCATCGTGTATTCGGTGTGGTGGGCATTTACGGTTGTCTGGTCGGTAGCAACGGTGGTGAGGAGATGGCCGTAATTCGGTGAAGAAGGGTCGGCATCGATGACGGCGAGGAAATCTTTGCCTTTGAGGGCGCGGTCGCCGGCCCAGACGAAGAGGCAGTGGCCGGGTTGCGGTTTAGGTTTTGGCGAGGAGAAAGACGGGACGAACAAACAAAGGACGATGACCAGGGCTGGAAAAAGACGGCGCATGTGTTTCCTCAGGATTGACGCGGCACAGGATGGCGGGAAGGATATCAGGTTTGAGGAGGAAGGTCGGTTTGCTCGGCTTATTTTCCGCTGGTCAGGATCGCCGGATTGCAGGGCGGTTCTGGACTGAGCCTCTTTTGTATCGGGTAGTCCGCCAGCTCGGCGAGGCCATTCGCAGTCATGGCGTAAGCGCAGCTCGTTTTTTGCGGAAGGGCTGCTGCGGCCTCCGCCATCGATGCGCGCATGAGCTCGTGTTCGTGGGCTTCCCATTTGCGCCGGAACTCGTCCGATGCCGCAGGATTCGCGGGTTCTCTGGTTGGCAGAACCCAGGAGGAATCGGCGTTGATTTCCAATTTGACGAGTATGTTCAGAAAATCGCGCGTAATCGGATGATTGGGGTTATTGATTTCGCGCTTTAACGCGGCAACGGCTTCTGAGCCGTCGGACGAACCGAAAAGACCGAACACATGAGGTCAAAACCGCCGAGCTGTTCGCTCGAATCCCAGTACAGTTTTGCGAGGGTTTCGACCGTCTGTTTTGTGTTTAGAAATCGCAGCTTGCGCGCGGCGGCTCGCTTCTCCTCATCGGTCCCGTATCGATATGCGGCGGTGGCTTCGCGCAATTGGGTTTCTTGCCACTCGGGTTCGGCTTTGATTACATCGAACTCGATGGTGTTCGAGCGCAGATCAATCCCTTTGAGGCCCATTGGGGTGGATTCGTGCGGCTCGGCTCGGCGCGACACGCGGTGACTAACCACGTACAGGCGGTAGTGGCCTGGTGGAAGTTGCTTCCATTCATTCAACTCGGAGGTCGTGACGAATGGCTTTGCGGTGAGTTCGTGCTCGCTGAAAATGCCGCCGACGATGAATGCGCCAGAGCGAAAATAATCGGCGATGGGATCGCGTGCGTCGGGTTCGAGGCAGTAGCCGTCGATGCCGAGGCGGCCGATCCGGTCATATCTTTTGTCTTCCCACCAATAGCGGGTGTTTACTGAAGAGGTAAAGGAGAGTTCGAGCGGGATGACTTCGCCTTCGCGGAAGGAAGTTTGCCCGGTGGGGATGCGGAGGGTGACCTGTGCACCCGGTGCGGTCTCGGTGGACGAGCAGGAGTCGGAAGGAGATGCGGCGGCGGTGCCAGCTAGGAAAAGCAGTGCGATGGCGGATAAGTAGCGCATTGGAATATTGGGCAAGAATCGCATCATACGATGCAGGGAGAGTGTGGCGGGTGGCTTGGTGTTGGTCCTATACTCGCGGTCTGGTTGGAGGTGATGGTGATGAGAGCACGTTTCATCGGCGGGTTTGGGACATTGGTTGACAGCTCAAAGGCGGCGCTGAAGCGCCGCACTCCAAAGTGGTTTCGAGTGACGGGGAGATTTTGCTCGGCGGATTTGTTGGTGCGCGCGGGGATGATGATGGGAGCGTTGATTTTTTGCGCTTCGGTGGCGACGGCGTCGCCGCAGGGTGCGGCGCAGGAGACGAAGGATGCTTGCGCGCCGGTGCAGGCTGCGTCTCAGAAGACGACGAGCGCTTCGAACAGCAGCAAGGCGACGAACACGGGCGGGCTGAACGTGTCGGAGGCGTACGACAAGATCACGTCAGAATCAGGGCATAGAGAGACGTGCAAGTATTTGCGCGACGAAACGGTGACGGGCGAGGATGCGAATGTTTACAGCGATGTGTTCGCGTCGAAATCGGGAAGGGCGACCGGAACGGTTTGGGTTTCGAAGAGAAATGGGTGGGTGTTGAAACGTGAAGTGGACGTCGAGATGGTGGGAGTGGGCAAGGGGCACCAGTCGATCGTATTTGAGTATCCGAGGAACTGAGGGCGAGTCGACAGTCGACAGTCGACAGTTGAAAGTCGAAAGTGGACTTTCTTGGCTGTGGGTTGTGGTTTGCGTGGGGCTTTAGTGCGGGGTCGGAGGGAAGAGGTGCTCGTCGAAGAAAAGGCGTCGGCTTGCTTCGCTCGGAATAACAGGTTTTGATTTGCGCGAAGGGATCGGTTCGGGCAGGGCTCGATCGTGCAGATGCGAAGAGAGGGTGTCGGGGAAGCGAAGAAAAGTGGGGCGGCTTGCAGCGGTCGGCAAGACGTTCTGATTAACGCGGGGGAAGGTCCATCAGGCGGACGTCGGAGCGTTGTTGGAGGCGTTCGAAGATGAGTTGTTTGCCGTCGGAGGAGATGTCGAAGTCGCGAACGTCGAAGTCGTCGGGCAAGTTGGTGAGTTGCTGTTCCGCACCTGTTTCCACGTCTACAAGCCAGAGATTTTTGTGTTTGATCTCGCCTCGAAGGAGCACGAGTTTTTTCGCTCCGGGCAGGAAGACCACGTGGCGTGCTCCGCGCGTCAGCGTCAGTGTGGGCAGAGGATGGGCGGTGGGCGAAGTGGTGAGAGCCTTGACCGAGAATGAAGCGCCGATGTCGGGACCGGAGTAGACCAAGATCTGTCCGTCGGGCGACCACGCGGGATCGACCGAATGCTCCTGCACAAGAAGAGAGGGCGGCTGTCCGTCGAGCGGGATGCGGAAAAGTTGTGGCGTGCCCTGAACGTCGGCGGCTGAAGTGAGCGATTTCCCGTCGGGATCCCACGCGGGACTACCTTGCAGCTTGAGTGAATCGCAGACGATCCGTGCGTTCGTGCCGTCGTCGCGCATTACATACAACTGAGTTTGACCCTGATGCCGGACGGAGAAGGCGATCGATCGACCGTCGGAGGAGATCGCCGGACCACCGAGCAGGGTCTGTGCTCCCTGCGCGTTCCACAAACCTGTTTCAACTCCGTTAGAAAATTTCCAGATGCTTTGTCTTTCGCCGCTTGTGGAAACGTAGAGAAGGTAATCGGGGCCGAGTCGCGGAGAAAAGCCGGCGCTGGTCGTCAATGCGATGCGAACGGGAGCGGAGACTTCGCGGAGTGAGGTGGGAATCGGAAGGCGCCAAAGAGATCTCCTGGGACTTGCGATCGTAAAGAGCAGGCGGCGACCGCTGGCATCGGCTGCCAGAGATGTGTATCGATCGAGGCCGGAATCGAGACGGTGTGGGATGCGGCGTTCGATGTCCATGCTGTAAAGGCGTGGACCGGCGCCGTCCGGATCGCTGGCGAGATAGAGCAATGTCCGACGATCGAGGAAAACCGGATAGGCCAGCTGTCCAGACTGCGAAGTGATGCGTTCGGGGAGACCGCCGGCCGGCTTGATGCGCCAGATGTCTAGTTTGTCGGGCAACCCGCCGCCGACGAAGTAGATGAAGGAGGCGTCGGGAGCCCAGACAGGAAAGTGGGAATGGATACCGGCAGGCGCCGTGAAAATGGGCGAGGCACCGGGCTGCGGGCTTCCATCGGAAACGAACGTCGGGTCACCGGAGGCGGGAGTGTGGTACGCGAGGCGCGAGCCATCGTGAGACCAATCGAACTCGGCGACACCTTCGAGGTACGGCTTTGGAGGCCCACCTAGAACGGGCGCGGCCCAAATGCTGATGTCGTTGGTATTGGAGCTACCCGGCTTGCGCACCCAAAACGTGACGAGAGAATCGTCGGGGGAGAACCCGAGAGTTCGAATGGATGGATTAACGAGTTCGGGGATGCTGCCCTGGGTCAAATTGTGGAATGCTCCGGAACCGACCTGCGTGATCCAAACGTCCGGTTTGCCATCGCGGTCGGAGAGAAGCGCGATGAAATGGCTGTCGTGTGAAACCGCGGCGGAGAGACCTTCGCCCTCGAATTCGGCGACGGTTTGAAGTTTGGCGCCGGCGATGGGGCTTTTCCAGAAACGCTCGGCTTTGTAGAGCCAGAAGATCACGCCGATGGCGAGCGCCAAGACGGCTACAGCGAGAGTCAGCGGGAGCTTGAGGCTGGATCGTTTCGGGGTGGGCGAGGCGCTGGAGCTTAAGGGCGGCGCGCCGGCGGCGGAGATGGCTGGTTCGCTTCCGCTTTCCTGCTTCGTACTTTCGGACTTGTCAGCGTCTTGTTTCGGGTCGGCGCCGTTGTCTTGCGTTGCGCGAAGGCTCCGGCTGAGGGCCCAATCGTCGAGTTCGGCTCGAAAGGCGTAGACCGAACCCATCCGGTCGTGCAGGTGGCGATGGACCGGCATGGCCTCGCGCCGCTCCCACCGCTGGACAGTGGTGACATCGCGTTTGAGGTAGGCCGCGATTTCCTTCCAGGAATTGAGGCGGTCGCCGGCGGAGCGTTCCGAGTCGGTGGAGTGGGCGATTGGTTCACTCATCGTTTCCCCCGAACGATCCCAGTTCCCCTCGAGGCAAGTGGGGCGATTGTAATCCCGCAGGAGCGTACCTCAAAGGGCGGCATTTCACGGCATGAGGGCTGTGCCGTGCTTTGCCCTTTGACGAAGATTCTCCCGATGCTGGATTGTGTCGGAGGTTTTGCGAGACGGGAGCCGGCGAGTCAGTCGAGGCCTCGATGACTCCCTCGCGAAGCCACAATACCCGAGCCTCCCGAGGACATTTCGGCGATCAAGGCAGGGAACCTAAATCCGGAGGTTTTCTATGAGCTGTAGACGCTTTCGATCGATTGCGTGGATGTTTGCGGTTGTGACGCTGGCGGTGAGCAGCGGGGCACTGGCGTGGAATTCAACGCCCGAGCATTTCAGGGGGAGCATCAGCGACTACACGCCGCTGAATTCTGCCGCGAATCCGACCGGGCCGTATGAGATGCGGGGGCACTGGTCGCTCGACCTCAAGAAAGATGGAAAGGCGGATTTCTCGGCGTACATGACGATGGAGTTGTCGGATTACTGGGTGTGGTTCGCGAAGGAGGATCCGAGCGATCCGAAGATTCGCGGCGCGCATACGCATCACTTGGTCATGAACGGCGCCAAAGTGACGCAGGAGGCAACCGATTGTCCCGCGGATAGTCCCGCGACGACGACGCGGTTTGCCGTCACCGGCCCGGCCGAGTTTATTACCGGGAATGGGAATCCGGGACCTTTTGAGGCGAAGGGGCCGACGAGTTTGCAGGTCTGCATCACGGGCGGGTCCAACGTTGCGTATTCGAACATGACGATGGTGATGACGGGGCCGGCGACGGGGCACTTCGGCACGCAACCGATTCACGGCGTGGTTCGGTTTGTGGGGAAGGAAGATCACTAGAGATCGACAAAGACTGAGATTTCCATCGCAGAGATAGTTCGTTGCCCCGAACGGCGTTGTTTGTCGTTCGGGGTTACGTTTGTTTTGGTGCTGAACGTGACGTGTGGAGGAGGTGGTTCCCGCCGTATCATCTAGTGCTGCGATTCGATTGGCAGGCGGGAGGTCGATATGGCGAGGGTGTTTGTTACGGGGTCGGCGGATGGATTGGGGTTGATGGCGGCACAAGCGATGATTGGGCAGGGGCACAAGGTTGTGCTGCATGCGCGGAATGACGTGAGGGCGGAGGCGGCGCGGAAAGCGGCGCCGGGGGCGGAAGGGGTGATTGTCGGCGATTTGTCGACGCTAGCGGAAATGAAGAAGGTTGCGGAGCAGGCGAATGACTCGGGGCGATTTGATGCGGTGATTCATAACGCGGGCTTGGGGGATAAACAGCCGCGAGTGGAAACGGCGGATGGGTTTCCGAAAGTGTTCGCGGTGAATTCACTGGCGCCGTATGTGCTGACGGGGCTAATGGAGAGGCCGAGGAGACTGGTGTATGTGAGTTCGCAATTGCACTTGAATGGAGATCCGAGTTTGAAAGATGTTTTGTGGAAAGAGCGCAAATGGAGCTCGGCGCTCGCTTACGGTGATTCGAAATTGTATGACGTGTTGCTGGCGTTTGCCGTGGCAAGACGGTGGCCGGATGTTTATTCGAATGCGGTGCATCCGGGTTGGGTGGCGACGAAGATGGGCGGGCCATCGGCGACGGATGATTTGGCGGAAGGGCACGCGACGCAGGTTTGGCTGGCTGTGGGTGAGGATGAAGGGGCTCGCGTGAGCGGGGAATATTTTTTTCATAAGAAGAAGAGCAAGGTGTTGGAAGCGGCGCGGGGTGAGAAGACGCAGGATCGGTTTGTGAGGATTTGTGAGGAGTTGTCAGGGGTGAAGTTGGAGGCGGGGAAGGCGGCGGGGAAGTAGGGGACGCGCGCGCTACCCGGGCTGAGATCGAAGAGAGATTCCTCGACTGCGCAAGCCGACGCATTCACCCTTCGAAGCTCAGGGCAAGCAGGAAGTGAATGCGAAGAAGGAGGGTCGGCTCGCTCCGGTGGGAATGACAGTTTGAGGTTGGCGCGGTGGGCTGGGTTCGGGCTGAGTTGAATGAGCCGTATCTTTCTACGATACGGAGGCGTAGTGTCAATTGCGTGCCTCCACTTACGCTGTTCAACCGATCTTCAGTAAGACGTACAAAACATGGGAACGTTGAAACGTTGGTTCGATGGATACGCGGTCCATGGATGAGGCACCGGTTGAAGAAGCTCAAGGGATTCGACGGCCGGGAAACTTACACGGCGCAACTCAAGCGAGTGCGAGAGATTGAAGTGCTTGAAGCTTGCCTGCTGCATTCCTGAAAGAAGTTGAAAGTCGAAAGTGGGAAATGGATTGGCGTAGGTGTGTTTTCCAAGCTGAGATCCTTCGTTTCGCTCAGGATGACAGATCTTCTTACGTCGTTGGGTGAGTGTCGCGGCGCTCGTTGCGGCTTAGGCCGAGGCGGCGGTGGGGCGGAAGGCGTGGATGGCGTCGGCTTCGGTGTCGTAGACGTTGAAGACGGTGAGAAGCCTGGTGAGTTGCAGGACGTCGTGGAACTTTTCGCCGAGATTGGACAGATGGACTTCGGCGCCTTGACCGCGCGCGCTCACGTGCAAGGCCACGAGCATGCCTAATCCCGAGCTGTCGATGTAATTGACGCTCGACATATTCAGAACGATTTTTTTTCGGTCTTCGACGAGGAGGGATTTTACGCGCTCGCGAAGAGCGGCGCTCTCTGGGCCGAGGACAATCCGGCCGTCGAAGGAGACGACGGCAACTCCGTCCACTTCTTTGCTTGTAATGTTATTGGTCATAAATCCTCGCAAACTTACTCTTCGAATATTTTCTGCAGGAAGTCAGCGGGCCTTTTGGTACAGGGCTTCTTTCATCGCGGTAATTAACCACGAGATGGTAGCGAAGGGCAAGAACACAGCCGGGTCCTGGGGCAAGCCTTCGGAGGCGCCGCCCTCGTCGCCAGCGATTTTGTCGATGATGTCGCCCTTGTGAACCCACAAGCCTGCGGCCTCGGAACCTAGAATGACGGCGGAAAACGCGGATGGAGTACCCGCGAGCTTGATTTGGACAGACTGGCCGATCAAGTGAGAGGTGTTCATCGCGTTGGCGCCGAAATTCGAGGAAGCGAGCCGGGACGAGGCAATGCAAAGCCATAGCTAGTACTTAACCACTTTAGGTTAATTAAGTTGCCAAGTCAAGGAGCGTCTGGGATAATCGAGTTAAGTGAAGTTAGTTAAGTCGCTGGGTTGGCCGGGAGCGTTTTGTGGAAGTCGGGGTACTGATCAAGCAGAAACTCGCGGAGCTGAAGCTGGAACAGCGGGATTTAGCGGTGGCGGCGCAGGTCACGGAGTCTTACATTTCTCAGCTGCTGAACCCCAAGAAACTGCCACCGGCGCCAAGCCGAACTGACATTTACGAAAAGATCGGACGATTTCTTAAGCTGCGCCCCGGGAAGTTGGCGGAGCTTGCGGAGCACCAGCGCAACGAAGGGCTGAAGAAAACTCTGGCGGCAGAACCGGTGCCGTTGTTCAAGGACGTTCGCGAGTTGATTCTCCGAAAGTGTGCGCCGGGCAAGGAACGGCAGGTGCGAGCGATATTTGAGACGCACCCGTTCGGCGACATGGAACGATTGGTCACGCAGAAGTTGTTGGACATGGTGAAGAAGGGCGCGAAGGACGAACTGGACAACGAGACCTGGTTGCGTTCGGTAGCGCGTCTGGCAGGGCGAAGTTACGAAGGGCTGCGAGTCAGCATCCTGGAGTTTCTGGATACGGATGCGTTCAGCGTTTCGAAGGAGCACTGTTCGTCGTTTCTGGAGCCGCTGGTCGAAAGTTGGGATATCGACCTGGCGACCTTTGGGCTGGAGATTGTGCTGAACCGGCGGTTGATATCGGGGCATTCAAAAAGAGTGGAGTTTGTAGAGAAAGAAGTTGAGCGAACGGTCGAAGAGCCCGGGCTGAAGAAGTTTCTGAAATTTGATGGTGTGCGCGCGAACATCACCGAAGACGAGATTCAGTTTTTGCGGAAGCTGAGATTTGAAGGCCGGCAGCCGACGGCGCTTTATTACTATCGAGAATTGCAGAGTCTCAGGGACCCGCTTCATTTTAGGGCGGCAGGGAATCGGAAGGGCTCACGGAAGACTTCGGGCCAGTCGCAACCGCACGGGTCCGTAGCTCCGATGCAACGATTTGGCGACGCGCGCGGGATTGAAAAGCAGATTCAGATGGAACGCAGAAAAGGCGCGATCCGGCGATGGGATGTCGATCGAGGGAGCCGGAATTAAGGGCGACAAGATTTTTCAGGTTGTTCAAAGGAGCTTGATGAAAGCGAAGATGGTTAACGTTCAATATGTGGGATTCGAAGTGAGTGCGCGTGCTCGGCTGTATAAATTTGTGGTGAATCAGGAGAGCGGGGCGCGAGAGTTCAAGCTGTCGATTTTCAACGAGGCGTTCAGCTCGCGACTCATCTCGTTTCAGGATGCGCCGGATTTCTGCTCGGCGAAAATTCATCGCGAGCTTGCGGCGTTTGAGAACAATCCGCCGGAGTCGCAGTACAAGATCAGCGAAATGGAATTAGAAGAATATCAACGAGCACATGCACCGCGGCCGACGAGCCGTTTTCACCGGCACACGGTTGCGAAGAATCCGGCGCCGGAGCATGTTGAGCGATAGCGAAAATCAGAAGGGAAACGAAAGCTGATATGACGAAAACAGGTCTTTCCGATTTTCAAGTGGTTGCTCGCGCGAGCGGGTTCGTTGAAGTTGGCGATGCGGAAGAGGGGAATGTGCTGTGGTTTCGAAACGCGACGGCGGACGCAGGCTCAGCGGTACACAAACGATTGTGTGTTGACGGGCTGACGAATAGCGCGACGGTATTTTGGGAGACGGCGCCGTCGGCGAAGCTGAACTCGATGACGTTTCGAACGGCGTCGGCGTTGCGGGCGTGGCTGGAGTTGAAGGTGGGAGTGCCGGCTTAGTTCGCATCGTTCCGCTTGGAATAACAGGATTCTTAAAGTTGGTTGGGGCTTCAGGGGCTGAAGCCCTTTTTCTTTTGGGGGAGTTATGTCGCGCTTAAGCCGCGATTCTCGCGTTGTTCAAAAGGGCGTTGACTGATTTGTGTCCCGTGGTTGTGGAGTGTTTGGGGCGGGCGATACTGAGAGTAACGATCCAGACTAAAGGCCATGGTTTTTAGCGAGTTTGTCTGCGCGTTCTGCAGCGATTGCATCTGCTGCCCTTGGAGGAGCTTTGAATACGCGAATTGTGAAGGTGGGAGTTGTGGTTGCGGCGCTGGCGATAGCGCTGCCGTTATGGATTTTTGCCGGCGCGAGTGAGCGGCCGAAGATTGGGTTTGCGATCGAGGCGATGAAGGGTGAGCGGTGGCAGACGGATCTGGAGGCGTTTCAGGCGCGAGCGAAAGCGTTGGGCGCGGATGTCGTGCAAGCGGATGCGGGCGGGGATGATGACAAGCAGTTCGAGCAAGTGAAGGAAATGATCAAGGGCGGCATCGATGTGCTGGTGTTGCTGCCGCACGACAGCGCGAAGGCGGGGCGCATTGTGGATGCGGCGAAAGCTGCGAAGGTGAAAGTGATCAGCTATGACCGGCTGGCACTGAACAGCGATGTCGATTTGTATGTGACCTTTGACCGCGATGAAATCGGGACGATGCAGGCGCAGTATTTAGTGGATCGCGCGCCGAAGGGGAATTACGTGCTGATTGGCGGATCGCCAGGCGACGAAGGCGCGAGGGTGATTCACAATTCGCAGATGAAGGTGCTGAAGCCGTATGTCGATCGCGGGGATGTGAAGATTGTGGCGGACGGATATATTCAGGATTGGGTGGCGTCGGATGCGTATCTGTTTATGTTGAAGGCGCTGAATGCGGCGAATGGGAATGTGGCGGGAGTGCTGGCGGCGAACGATGCGTTGGCGGGAGGGGCGATTCAGGCGCTGCGCGAACATGGGTTGGCGGGGAAGACGCTGGTGTCGGGGCAGGATGCGGATTTGGCTTCGGTGATTTGCATTGCGCAAGGCGTGCAGAGCATGACGGTGTATAAGCCGGTAACGGAGCAAGCGCGGAGAACGGCGGAAGAGGCGGTGCGGCTGGCGAAGGGCGAGAAGATTGAGACGACGCGGACGGTGAACAATAAGAAGGTGGATGTGCCGACGATTTTGCTGCAGCCGGTGGTGGTGGCGCGCGGGAATATCAAAGAGACGGTGGTGAAGGATGGGTTTCAGACGCTGGTGAGTATTAATCGGGATTTGCCGGAGGGGGAGAGGATTCACTGAGGGTTATTGCCAAGCACCGGTGAAAAGCAGATTCCAAGCTTCGCTTGGAATGACAGGCTTTTGATCTTGGATAAAGTTTTGTTGGGTGGGGCTTCAATCCAGAAGCCCCATTTTCTTTTTGCACTTTGCGCTATTCGGAGCGGAGGGCGCGGGCGGCGTCGACGCTGGCGGCGCGGATGGCGGGGATGGCGCTGGCTGTTAGGGCGGCGATGAGGATGAGGGCGGCGGCAGCGATTAGTGGGGTGGCGCCGGGGATTTGGAGTTCGGTGGTGTATTTGGCGATGAGGCGGATGAGGGCGAAGCCGGCGGCGGTGCCGGCGGTTACGCCGATCAGGGCGATGACGAAGCCTTCGCTGAGGACGCCGGAGAGAATGTTGCGGGGGCTGGCGCCGAGAGCGAGGCGGATGCCGAATTCGTGGAGGCGGCCGCTGACGGAGAAGGCGAGGACGCCGGCGACGCCGACGATCGAGATGAGTAGGGCCAGGCTAGCGAATCCACCGAAGACGATGGCGTTGAGGCGGTCGGGTGCCATGACTTCGGCGCGGACATCGTCGAGAGTGCTGGCGCGTTCGACGGGTTGATTGTCGGACATGTGATGGATTTCGGTGGTGAGGACGGGCATGAGCGCATAGGGATCGCCCTGGGCGCGCACGAAAAGGCGGCCGCTGAAACCATCCTGGTCGCTGGGCTGATAGACCGTCATTGTTGGTTCGGGGATGAGGCCGGTGTCGTCGAACTCTGGAACGACGCCGACGATGCGGCGCGGCTCGGGGCTCATGTGGCTGAACGCGAGCAGGGGATCGGTCCAGTGGAGCTTGTGATTGAGAGGATCTTGGCCGGGGAAGAGTTGTTTGGCGAGGGCTTCGCTGATGATGACGACGCGTTCGGAGCCGGTGCGATCGTTGTCGTTGAAGTCGCGACCTTCGAGGAAGGGGATGCCCATCGTGGAGAAAAAGTCAGGAGAGATGGTACGGAAGCGGGCTCGCGGATCTTCTTTGCCGTCTTCTTTGGGTGCGCCATCGACGGCGAATTGCATGTGGAGATCGAGTGCGAGGGAATCACGCCAGGGAACGATCATGGCGGCGGAAACTTTTTCGACACCCGGGAGCGATGCGACGCGGCGACGGACGTCGCGGTAGAAGGTGGTGATTTGTTCGGGCGTGCGGCCGTCGGTCATGATCGGGAGATTGATGGCGAGCACGCGCGCGGTGGCGTATGGAGGCTGAGCAGTCTCGAGAACGAAGAGCGTGCGGAGGAGAGCGCCGGCTCCGGCGAGCAATAGGAAGCATGCGGCGATTTGCGTGACGGCGAAGATGCGAAGACGGCGACGGCTGCCGAGAGTGACGCGCGTGCCGCTGCTGGAGACGGCGAAGGCGTGGGACTTGTCGGAGCTGGGCAGGCGCGGGATGAAGGCGAGGAAGATGGTGGCGACGAAAGCGAGAGCGACGCCGATCCACAACATGCTGGAATCGAGAGTGAGGTCGGTGGCGCGGACGGAGAATCGCGAGGCGTAGCGGCTGAGGACTCCAACCATGGGAGCGGCGATGACGACGCCGGCGAGCAGTCCGGCGCCGCAGAGGACGATGGCTTCGGCGAGAAGCGAGCGACGGAGTGCGGCGTTGGTTGCTCCGAGAGCGGAGCGAAGGGCGAGTTCGGGTTCGCGGCGAACGGTGCGCGCGAGAAAAAGATTGGCGACGTTGGAGCACGCGATGAGGAAGAGCAGGCCGGATGCGGCGAGGAGAACCCAGAGCACGGTGTTCGCGCGCGAGTTGATTTGATCGTGCATGCGGGTGACGGTGAAGTGGAGGCCGCTGTCTTTGTAGTCCTGGGGATGAGCGGTGCACATCGCCTGGTATTTGGCGGTGAGTTCGGCGCGAGCGGCATCGAGAGTGGAGTCGGGCTTGAGGCGCGCGAAGACGTCGGTCATGCGGTGAAGGCGGCCGGTGACCATTGTGGCGGAGAGGTGATGCGGGCTGGTGACGATGTTGGCGATTAGTTCGGTTTCGACGGGATATGGGACGGAGGGTTGAAGGACGCCGATGACGGTTGCTGAGCGCGCGCCCTCGAAGCTGCCGAGGCGAATGACTTTGCCGAGGACGGAAGGATCGGAGTGGAGCGTGTTCGTCCAGAATTTGTAGGTGAGGACGGCGACGCCTTGCGCGTTGGGGCCATCGTCGGCGGGATTGATGAGGCGGCCGAGGACGGGCTTGAGACCGATGACGTCGAAGTAGGTGCCGTCGACGACTCCGGCGGTGAGCGTGCGTGCTTCGCCGAGGCCAGTGACGGTGAAGTCGAGCGCGGAAAGAGTGCCGATGGCTTGAATGGATTTGAGATTGGCGCTGAGGTCTTCGATTTCGGGAACGGAAAAGGTGACGTCGGAGGAATCGGGGGCAAGCTGGCCGATGAAGAGGAGGCGGGCTTCGTCGCGATTGACGAGAGGACGAAGGAGGACGCCGCGGACTACGCTGAAGATGGCGGCGTTGGCGCCGATGCCGAGAGCGAGCGTGACGACGGCGACGACAGTGAAGCCGGGATTCTTGTAGAGCATGCGGAGGGCGAAGCGGAGGTCGTGGAGGAGGTGTTCGAGCCAGGGGAAAGTGCGCTCGTCGCGGTAGTCCTGTTTCATGGATTCGACGCCGCCGAATTTGAGCATGGCCTGGCGACGAGCTTCGATGGGGTCGAGGCCGGCGCGGAGGTTGTCTTGAGTTGCCATTGCGATGTGCTCGGCGATTTCTTCGCGGAGGCGGGATTCGCGGTCGGTTGTGGTGTCAATGGAGCGGGAGGCGGAGTTTGTGGCGCGGCTGAAGAAGCGGCGGATATTGCGGAAGAGATTCATGGTCATGCTCCTACTTATGGGAGATCCTCGGACTTCACTTCGAAAAAGCGGGCGATGATGGCGGCGGTTTGCTGCCAGTCTTGCGTTTCGGCCTGGAGGGCTTTGCGGCCGGACTTGGTGAGGCTGTAGAAGCGGGCGCGGCGATTATTTTCGGAGGCGCCCCATTCGGATTCGATGGCGCCTTCCTGTTCGAGCTTGAGGAGGACGGGGTAGAGCGTGCCTTGATTGACGGCGAGGAGGTCGCCGCTGATTTGCTCGATGCGGCGGGCGAGGCCGTAGCCGTGGAGAGGGCCGAGGACGTCGAGAGTTTTGAGGACCATGAGGGCGAGGGTGCCCTGGAGGACGTCGGTTTTTTTGGAGCTCGCGTTGTTGGTTGGCGTCATTTTGGATTCCAACAGGAGGATGGCATGACTCCTTTTGGAAAGCAACAGGAAAGTTTGTGAGGGCCTGGAAGGGAAAAGCCGAAGCGAAGACGGCTTCAAACGTCCGGGCAAGCTGGGGCGCAGCAGTGCTGCGCCCTTACATGATCGTGCTTGGACTGTACGTTGAGGAAAAAACGCCGGCGGGACGCCAGCGCCACCAATCGCGCGAAGACGGATTACTTGGCGGGGATTAGGGTGGATTGGGTGGCGACGCAGCGCCAGATGCCGTCGCGGCGGATCCAGGTGTCGGTGTAGCGGGAACGGATTGTGTATTTCTTGCCTTTGTTGGTGCCGGACTCGCGGTAAATGCCGTTGACGACGGCGGCGTTTCCGTAGACGTGGACGGTCATGCCTTCGTCGAAGAGGTGGTCGGCTTTTTGATCGGGGGCGGCGACCCACTTCATATATTCGGCTTTGTTCATGATGGAGCCGTCGTAGTCGGTGTAGAAGAGCGTGTCATCGACGAGGTTGGCGACTTCTTTGACTTGTTGGTTGGCTTCGGCCTGGTTCCAGGCGCGTTCGAGCTGGCGGATCTGGATTTCGTCGGGGTTCGTCGCCGCGGCAGGTTTTTCTTGTGCAAGCGGCGACGATGAACAGAGAAGAAGTGCGAGCGTCAGGAAGAGGAAGCGATTGGCGACCTTTGTTGGAGTTTTCGAGGATGTTAACAAGGAGTGGCGAGAGGGCGGCGGGTGATACGGGGTTTGTTCACTATGAGTCAGGTGGCTCAGTCGGGCGGACCGTCTTCGTGATAGTTCTCCTTGATGGCGAAGGCTTGGAGGAAAGAATTCCAAGATTTCAGCGGATAGATCTCATTACCGGTGTGGGTCGCACTTAGGACGCAATTCTGCCAATCGTGCCAGACGACTTGGTATTTTCCTTCATTCGACGTCGCCGCGTTTATCTTTTGATGCGTTTTGAAGCAGGTCGATGATGCGCCGAGGTCCGTGCTCGTTTTTCTCAGGACATCCAAATCCCAGCTGGAGTAGTAGCGAAATCGGGCGTCCTCCACTGCGACGGACATTGATAAACGTTTCAAAAGATAGTCGATGACAGGTTGCAGCTCCTTGGGATGAGGGAGATCTTGCAGCCATGCGAGACCTCTGCGGTTCTTATCGAGATTGACGGACGCATTGCGGAAAAAATTCGGGGATAACGGAGCATTGTTCGAGCAATCCGTGTACGCGGGTTGATCCGCGAGACAGAGCTCCAATCCGAGGGCCGTCAGGAACTTGTCGATGCCGCGGGGTTCGGAGGATTGGGCCGTCGAGAAATTTTCCATGTTGGGGTAGTACGCGAAGCCGCTGACGTAGGGCGAGAGTGGGATGAATGTGCGGATTTGGGCTTCGGAAATTTTTGCGGTGTCGAAGGTGATGGTGTACGAGGTGTCGTCGGATTTGAAGGTGAGGGTGACGGTTTTGGATTGGGATGAAACGGGGAACGCGGCGAGGAGCAAAAATATTAGGGCATGCGTAAACGGTGAGAGTCGCTTCGATGAATGCATCTTGCGCGTACCTGGTTGAGCGCCAGCTTATTGCGTTTTCGCTGATTGGGGAAGGGGCAGGCCGAGTTGAGCAGGTTGGCAGGTGGGGCACCAGAAGGTGGTGCGGGCGGACGGGGCTTGTTTGCGG